>SXGT01937635.1_pt1 | contig 142024 bp, 120 predicted proteins | sample 3176221 | NCBI WGS metagenome assembly SXGT01 (sample SAMN11356862, study PRJNA531348) | freshwater metagenome | isolation source: freshwater sample F1-120 | place: China: Fuxian Lake, Yuxi | collected 2017-12-25 | reverse complement strand
TCAAATTAAATACTTGTGATGTCCGCGAGGAAATCTACTCCAAAATTTGCGACAATCTTCAGGCTTTTAGTGAAGCGGCGTAGCCGCTGAACGTTTCAGATGCCGGCCGAAGGCCCTCCTTTATTGTCACTTTCAGGCTAACACTATCCTATCAACAGAAATCCACCTTCACTTCCTTTCGTGAATTTCACTTTTTTTCCTATGGAAATCAACCATAATGTGACCAAGTTATTCTTTAATGAAAGGGTTAGATTATGAAGATCTTAGTCACGGGTGGAACTGGATTTGTAGGGCGTCTCTTAGTAAGAAAACTGATCGAAAATAATCATGAAGTGGTACTACTCACCCGAAACCCTGAGGTAACGAAGAATGGCTTACCTCTTCCCATTCAATTATTTAAGTGGGATCCCCAAACTTCGATTCCGCCCAAAGAGGCCTATAAAGGAGTTGAGGGGATTGTTCATTTAGCAGGGGAATCTATTGCGGCTAAACGATGGACCGATAAACAAAAAAAAATAATTTTAAACTCTCGCGTTCTAAGCACAAGAAATCTTCTAAAAGGGATAATTGATGCCGGCGAAAAACCAAAAGTAATCATATCAGCTTCAGCTATCGGTATTTACGGAGATCGTGGAAATGAATCCCTTTCGGAGATCTCCCCCCAAGGAATTGGATTTTTAGCAGATGTGTGCAGAGCTTGGGAAAGAGAAAGTCAATATCCCGGCTTAGAATCTGTAAGAAAAGTAAATTTAAGAATCGGCATTGTCCTTGGGAAAGAGGGGGGGGCCCTCCAGAAGCTACTTCCCATTTTTAGGCTAGGGGCTGGAGGTCCAATTGGAAATGGAAAACAGTGGATGAGCTGGATTCATCGTGAAGATCTAGTTGAACTGATTCTCTACTCTCTAATTCATGACAATGTTTCGGGGGCCGTGAATGCAGTAGCCCCCAATCCTATTACAAACGCCCTGTTCTCTACAACATTGGGAAAAGCTCTTCATAGACCCTCTTTTATAACAACCCCTTCCCTTGCTTTAAAAATTGCCATGGGTGAAATGGCTGAACTCGTTCTGTCAGGTCAAAAAGTAGAGGCTAAAAAGGTCTGCGACTTTGGATTTATTTTTAAATATCCCAAAATCAAAGAGGCTTTAGATGAGATCTGTAAAAAAAAATAATACTTACTAATCGGTTCATTTCTTAATACCTGGCACCCTATAGTGTGCCAGGTATTATTTCTTAGATTTTCGGGTCTTGAGTGACTTTTTGTCTAGCTTTAACTTTACCTCTTCCCAGGCTATCTCCAGTTCCTCAGGGGTACAATCTACCAATCCTTTATTCTGTAATTTTTTCTCTCTTTCAATAGCTTCAAGTCTTTCCTGAAATTTTTGCGCCGATTTTCTAAGGCTTGCCTCAGCATCAATATGATAGTGTCGTGCTAATGAGGTTAAAGTAAATAGTAGATCTCCCAACTCCTCCTCGATACTTGGAGTGGATTTTTCAGCAATCGCATTTTGAAGCTCCTTAAGCTCCTCTTTAACTTTTGACATTACCTGCTTTTCATTATTCCAATCAAACCCCACACTGCTGGCTATCTCACCATAACGTTGAGACAACTGAAGTGCCGGAAGCCCTTTTGGAGTTCCCTCAAGCAAACTACGCTTGGGCTTTTCTTTCTGTTTTAACGCCGTCCAGTTTTTCATGTGAGATTTGTAATCCAACACCTTTTCTTTGGCATAAATGTGGGGATGTCGCCGAATCATTTTTTTGGAAATGTACTCTGCAACATCTTCAAAATCGAAAGCCTTTTTTTCGGAGGCAATCTCGGAGTGCAAAGCCACTTGCAACAAAACATCTCCTAACTCTTCTTTAAGGGCATTTCTGTTTTTTGAGTGAATAGCATCCACGGTTTCGTAGGCCTCTTCCAAAAGATACTTAGCCAAAGATTGGTGAGTCTGTTTTCTATCCCAAGGACATTGAGTTCTAAGATCGTTAACAACTTTTAAAAGCTTTTGAGTTTCTTTAAGTTTTTTCATTTGTTCCCCTGTGTCGCCTTTGAATTATGACACGTAAGAACTCCTACTGGAACAGCTCAGGAGGGAAATCCTAACGCTTGGAATTATAGAGATGATGTAAGATTTACTGCAAAAAAACCTGTGTTCGTCATAGGTATGCCTTTTGTACTGAAACTTGGGCCTGCCTAGGAGATTAGAGTAAACCTTAAGCACACTCAACTAGCCATTTGCGTTACGCGGGGGGTTACGAGTAAACTACCCCCATGAAATCACAAGAAATTCGCGACCGTTTTTTAAAGTATTTTGAATCTCAGGGGCATCATAAAGTTAAGAGTTCTAGCCTTATTCCCGCAGCCGATCCCACCCTGCTTTTTACCAATGCCGGAATGGTTCAGTTTAAAGATAATTTCTTAGGCCATCATGACCTGGGCTACCGAAGAACAACGACTGCACAAAAATGCGTTCGAGCGGGGGGTAAGCATAACGATTTAGAAAATGTAGGTTTTACTCCTCGTCACCATACTTTTTTCGAAATGCTAGGAAACTTCTCCTTTGGCGACTACTTTAAAAAAGAGGCCATCCATTTTGCTTGGGATCTGCTTATTCACCAATTTAAGATTCCAAAAGAACGTCTAAGGGTCACAATCTTTGAAACCGATGACGAAGCTTTTGAAATTTGGAAAGATGAAGGAGTTCCTTCCGATTGGATCATTCGCTTAGGTGAAAAAGATAACTTTTGGGCAATGGGGGATACTGGCCCCTGTGGCCCCTGTACCGAAATTCATTACGATTGGGGGGAAAAGCAGGGTTGCGGTAAACCCACTTGCCAACCTGGCTGTCCCTGCGACACAAGATTTTTAGAGATCTGGAACTTAGTATTCATGCAGTACAATCGAGATGCCTCTGGAAAACTAACTCCCCTTCCTAAACCTAGTGTCGATACTGGTGCTGGACTTGAACGGTTAAGCTGTGTTCTTCAAGGAGTTTATAGTAACTACCAAACCGATCTCTTTATTCCTATTATCAACGCTATCTCCAAACGCGTAAATATTCCCGTGGGTAAAGATAAAAATTCTGATATCTCAATGCGAGTAATTGCTGACCATTTACGCTCAAGCACTTTCCTTCTTGCTGATGGAGTCACTCCAAGTAACGAAGGCCGTGGCTATGTTTTAAGAAGAATTTTAAGAAGAGCTATTCGCCACGGAAAAAAATTGGGAATGGAACAGCCCTTTATTTTTGAGCTTGTAGGAAGTGTGATTGAGAGCTTAGGCAATATCTATCCGGAAATTGTAAAAAATAGAAAGCTCATTGAAACCATGCTCCAAGAGGAAGAGGCTAAGTTCCATGAAACCATTCATCGCGGAATGGGGATTATCGAAGAGGCCATTACTAAAGTTCTACAAGAAAAAAAATCGATTCTTTCCGGGGATGTTTCTTTTAAACTCTATGACACTTTTGGATTTCCCATCGACCTCATTGAGGTTATTGCCAAAGAGCACGGACTCACAGTTGATTTAACTGCTTTTGAAGCTCTCATGGAAAAACAACGGCAACAAAGTTCCATTCAAAGCGGAAGTCATAATAAAGTATTAGAAATCATGGCTCAGGCCTTAGAGAAACGACAGTTTTCAACTCAATTTGTGGGGTACGATCATCTCCATACAAGTGGAAAAATTATCGAGCTTTTTGACACTCATGGAAAGGGGGTCCATTCACTGGATACCCACCAAGAGGGTTATGCCTTATTTGATGCAACCTCTTTCTACGCTGAAAGCGGCGGACAAATTGGAGATCAGGGCTCTATTAAAGGGAAAACAGGAGAGGCTTCAGTTTTATCAACTTTCAAATTAGCTAAACAGATCATTCATAAAATAAAAGTTGAAAAGGGCATCTTAGAAAATCAAAAACCTTATACACTTGATGTTAATCCTACGACAAGAAGGCTAACTGCCATTAACCACACGGCAACTCACCTATTGCATGCGGCCTTAAGAAAAACTCTTGGTGAACGCATTAAACAGGCGGGTTCTCTTGTAGATTCCAATCGACTGAGATTTGACTTTACCTACCCTAAAGCCCTCACGAGTGATGAACTATTGAAAATAGAAGCCTTAGTAAACTCTCAAATTGAAAAAAATCTATCTGTGATCATTAAAGAAATGACTTATGATGAAGCGATAAAAACAGGTGCTCTAGCTTTCTTTGATGAGAAATATGGGGATAAAGTTAGAGTCGTACGAGTTGGAAATGATAAAAATGACTTTAGTGTCGAGTTATGTGGGGGAACTCACCTACATAATATTTCTGAGATCGGCATAGTTAAAATCTTATCAGAATCATCAGTCGCAAGTGGAGTTCGCCGCATCGAAGCTATCACCGCAACGACAGCACTTGCTTTTATCTCTGAAAGAAGTGATCTCTTAAATAAGATCGAACACATCATAGGAACCAAGGCTCAAGTCACTGAAAAAATAGAGAGCCTAGTCACTCAATTAAAACATCTTCAAAAAGAGAATGAGCAACTTAAGATTAAAGTTGCCCAATCTGATTTAAAAGGGACTAAGGCTGAGACAAAGACTGAAAAAATTAACGATATCCAATGCGTTCTAGAACACATTCCCTCAGGCGATGCGAAAATATTGCGAGCGCTAGCAGACCAATTTAGGGATAAACTCAAAGAAAAGACGATTGTGGTTCTAGCAGGTCAATCTGAAGGCAAAGTAGCTCTCTGCGTAGGGCTCACTCAAGACTTGATTGCTAGATATGATGCGGGAAAAATCATCAAAGAACTGGCTCCGCAAATCGGTGGCTCCGGCGGAGGACGAGCGGACTTTGCTCAGGCCGGAGGAACCAATCCAGCAGGAATTTCAGCGGCCTTTTCTAAGTTTAGAACTTGGCTTGAAGCAAACCCCTAATAGGTTTCAGATATGGACACACTAGATAAATATCTAGTCAAAGAGCTTATTATTTACTTTGTTTTAGTTCTTTTTGGACTTTCAGTTCTTTTTCTAGCTGTGGATTTTCTCTCTAAGTTTTGGTCGATCTCCATGCCTATTCATAAAATACTACTTCTTTACGTCTACAAAATTCCAGAGGCCTTAAGACAATTTGTTCCGGTAGCTTGTTTGATGGCCACACTACTTGTAGTGTCGACCATGTCTAAGCAAAATGAGGTCATTGCGCTCTATGCAAGTGGAATCAGTACTTTGCGCATAGCCTGTACTTTTATATCGGTTGTAGCAGCCCTTAGCGTTATTTCATTTGTTGTTTTTGATCCTCTAGTTCCCACTCTAGAAAAAAAGCGTCAGCTTTTAGAAAGAGGAGGCGAAGCTAATGAAGCTGCTATTTTAAATTTCAACAAAGATCGTTTTTGGTATCGAAGTGGAAAGGTCATTTACAATGTGGGCCACTTCGATCCTCAGAAGAATATACTAGAGGACATTAACCTCTTTGTTCTGACCCACTCAGGAGGAATTTCCCAGAAAATTCGAGCTAAAAAAGCAACTTTTATCGATAACGACTGGAAAGTTGAAACCGGTTTTAGAACCATCTTTCCCGAAAGCCAGTTCCCTTCGGTCGAGGCATTTAGTTCAGAACGAAATCTTATTCCAGAAAAACCCTCAGAATACAAAACCTTAGAAGCTAAGCCTGAAACAATGAAACTACGAGAATTACGAAAATTTATATCAAGAAATAGATCTTACGGACTGGACACTACAAGTCAGCAGGTAAGCTATCACGAGCGAATTTCCATGCTTTTTACCCCTATTATATTTGTTCTGCTAGCTATCGCTTTCGCCCTTAAGCCACTAAAAACTCAATCTATCGCAAAAGGTGTAGGCTTTTGCTTTCTTGTGGTATTTATTTATCTCATCATCTTGCGCCTGATGATAAGTGTCGGCAAAGGCGGGCATTTGCCCCCATGGATTGCAGGTTGGGCATCGAATTTTGTTTTTCTTGGAATTGCCTCAATGATGATTTGGAAAAGAAAATAGGATTATGATTTTAGATATTTTAACCTACCCCAATCCTGAACTGTACAAGATCTCTAAGCCTGTGGAGAAGTTCGATAAATCTCTTCATTCTCTTTTAAATAATATGGCTGAAACCATGTATGAAGCTAACGGTATCGGACTCGCGGCCCCTCAAGTAGGTCACAAATTAAGAGTTTTTGTAATCGACATCGCTATAGATGAAGAGGATGAAAATAAACTCTATGAATTTATTAATCCGAAGATATCCCAAAGCTCAGGAACCCTAACTTTTGAAGAGGGGTGTTTGAGCGTTCCGGGACTCTCAGAAGAGGTGAAAAGAAAAGAAAAAATTCAAGTCGACTATTTTGATCGATTTGGAAAGCCTCAAATTTTAGAAACTGAGGGGCTCTTAGCTGTTGCGATTCAGCATGAGAACGATCATTTAGATGGAGTATTATTCATCGATAGACTTTCCCCCATTCGGCGTCGAATGGTAAAGAAAAAACTCTCTAAGGCCATTACTCTATAAATGCTAAAAATTATCTACATGGGAACCCCTCCTTTAGCAGCAACCATTCTTGAAAAACTTTGCAACGATCTTTATCCACCTATTGCAGTTGTAACCCAAATCGCAAAGGCGACTGGCCGTGGGCAAAAGGTAGTTCCAAGTGCCGTAGAAGATATAGGAAGAAGACTTGGACTCAATGTTCTAACCTCTTTAAATGTTAATGCTGAATCTACTCTTGAAGTCTTAAAGACCTTTAAACCCGATCTCATTTTAGTTGCAGCTTTTGGCCAAATTCTCAAAGAAGAAATTTTAAATCTTCCGAGACTTGGAAGTTATAATGTTCACGGCTCATTACTCCCCAAATATCGAGGTGCAGCCCCTATTCAAAGGGCCATTTGGGATGGAGAAAAAACAACAGGGGTCACTATTCAACGTATTGTGAAAAAATTAGACGCAGGTGATATTGTTTTAAAAAAAGAGATTGAAATTGAACCTGAGGAAACTTCCGGAGAGCTCATGAATCGACTGGCTCATTTAGGGGGTGAGGCTCTAGTTGAAGCGATAAAACTTATAGAATCGGGTCAAGCGACTTTCACTCCTCAGAATGAATCCCAGGTAACCTATGCTAAAAAAATTGAAAAAAAGGATGCGATTCTAGATTTTAACTTAACTGCATCCCAACTTTTTAACCAGATACGGGCCCTTCAACCCTGGCCTATTGCAGAGACTAAACTAGAAACCACCCGGATAAAGATTTTTAAGGCGCAAGAGGTCCCCCCTTCTCAAAAAGGGATGCCAGGAGAAATTCAAACTGACTCTAAGACCTCTCTAATCATTCACTGCGGCCAAGCCACAGCCCTTGCCTTGACAGAGATCCAGCCTGAGAATAGAAAAAGACTTAAAATTCATGAATTTCTTCAAGCCTTTCGAGGAAATTTTCCTTTTAACAAGATAGGAAGTTAATAACTCCCATGGCTTCAAAAAATAAGAACTTTCAAATAGCTCCCTCCATGCTTGCCTCCGATCTTTCATCAATGGGAGAAGAGATCAAAAAGTTAGAAAAGGCCGGAATTGAGCTTCTCCACTTTGACATCATGGATGGTCAGTTTGTTCCAAATATCACTTTTGGATTCCCAATTTTAGAAAGTTTAAGAAAAAAAACCCAGCTCATTTTTGATGCCCATTTAATGATTGCAGATGCGGATCGTTATTTAGAGGATTTTAAAAAGGCAGGATGCAATTGGTTATCAGTCCATATTGAAGCCTGCCCTCACATTCATCGAACTCTCCAACAAATTAAAAAGCTCGGTATGAAAGCCGGAGTGGCCATCAATCCGGGAACTTCTCTAGATGCTTTAAATGGAATTCTAGATTTTGCCGATTTTATTCTAATCATGAGTGTTAACCCTGGGTTCGGGGGACAATCTTTTATTGAGAACTCTTTTGAAAGGGTTCAAGAACTTAAAAACCGCATTGGAAAACGAAAAGTTAAAATTCAAATTGATGGTGGCATTAAGAAGGAGAATATCCGAAAAGCTATTTCTAGTGGCTGCGATATTTTGGTCATGGGTACCGGTTTTTTCAGCTTTAAAGACTACAAAACAGCTCTAACGGATCTCTCTAAAGAAGCTACTCGAGGTGCTTAAATGTTGTTGGATGGCCATTCTTTAACCCTAGAGAAATTCAAATCTATCGTTGAAGGCAGAGAAAAAGTTTCTCTCTGCCCCAAAGCTAAAGAAAAACTAATCAAATCTAGAGCTATCGTAGAGAAAGCGGCTCAAGAAGATAAAAAAGTGTACAGCATCAACACCGGATTTGGTGTTTTAAGCAATGTTAAGATTGATAAAGATCAACTTGAACAACTCCAGGTCAATTTAATTCGAAGTCACTGTGTGGGGGTCGGGGAGATCCATACCGAAACTGAATCACGAGCCATTCTACTGCTAAGAACTCATGTTTTAGCGAAAGGCTTTAGTGGCGCTCGATCTGAACTTGTTGAGCTTTGCATTGCTCTACTCAATCAAGGAATTCACCCCGTTATTCCCTCAAAAGGATCGGTTGGAGCCAGTGGAGACTTAGCTCCTCTAGCCCATCTTGCCTCTGTTCTCATTGGTGAAGGCGAGGCTTTCTACCAAGGCAAGAAAATGAAGGGGGATGAAGCTCTCCAATTAGCGGGTCTAAAACCCATCAAGCTAGCAGCTAAAGAGGGACTCTCCTTAATCAATGGCACACAACAAATGACAGCGCTTGGAGCTTTGACCCTTCTTAGAGCCGAAGAGACCATGGATCTAGCTGATCTTGTGTGTGCAACCAGTCTCGATGGCGTTTTAGGAACTCCTAGAGCTTATACCGATTGGGTTCAACAAACCCGCCCTTTTCCTGGCCAGATTCAGACAGCCAAGCTTTTAAGAACCTTCATGGAAGGCAGTGAAATCTACAAAAGCCATGAGAACTGTGATCGAGTTCAAGATCCGTATTCATTTCGATGTGCTCCACAAGTTCACGGTGGAGTAAGAGAACTTCTTACTTTTGTAAGACACATGCTTTCAATAGAACTTAATGCCGCAACTGATAATCCTCTCGTTAATAGCGATACTGGGGAATTAATCTCCAATGGTAATTTCCACGGTCAGCCGGTAGCTTTTGCCCTAGATATTTTAGGAATGGCTATTTGCGAGTTAGCTAGTCTTTCCGAAAGACGAATGGCAAAACTGATTGATCCCAGCTTTAGCGGTCTGCCCACCTTCCTAATTAAAAAAGAGGGGCTCAACTCTGGCTTCATGATGGCTCAGGTAACTTCTGCAGCTTTAGTTTCTGAAAATAAACTTTTGAGTCATCCAGGCTCCACAGACTCTATCCCCACCAATAATGAAAAAGAGGATCACGTTAGCATGGGGCCTCTCTGCGCTAGAAAAGCTAAGACAATTTTAGAAAATACTCAAACCTGTTTAGCTATCGAAGCACTCGCTGCAGCTCAAGCTCTGGAATTTAGAAAACCTCTTAAGCCAGGTAAAGGACCTCAATTTCTCTATCGTTTTGTGAGAGAACGAGTTTCTGCTCTTGAAACAGATCGCTATTTACATCAGGACATTGAAACTATTTTATCAACCCTGAAAACTGGCGAGATGTATGAAGCCATGAAAAAAGAATTACGTGTATGAATATACCGCATGAAAATATTAGAGCTTTTAGAGGCAATGAGCTTCACTGTAAAGGATGGGTTCAAGAGGCTGCCTTAAGAATGCTCATGAACAATCTTGATCCCGATGTGGCTGAACGCCCTGAAGATTTAGTAGTCTATGGTGGGTCTGGAAAAGCCGCAAGAAATTGGGCTGCCTTTGATGCGATTGTTAAAGCTCTCACTCAACTTAACAATGATGAGACACTTCTTATTCAGTCAGGAAAACCTGTAGGAATCATTCGTTCCCACGAAAATGCACCTAGAGTATTATTAGCTAACTCTCTATTAGTTCCCCAGTGGGCTAATTGGGATTATTTCCGAGAGCTCGAGAAAAAAGGGCTTATGATGTTTGGCCAGATGACAGCTGGCTCCTGGATCTACATTGGAACCCAAGGCATTGTACAAGGAACTTACGAAACCTTTGCTGAAGCAGGGCGACGCCACTACGGAGGCAATCTCTCTGGTAAATGGATTCTAACGGCAGGTCTTGGGGGAATGGGGGGGGCTCAACCCTTAGCCGCCACAATGAATGGGGCCTGTTTTTTAGGAATCGAAGTTGATGCCTCAAGAATTAAACGAAGAATTGAAACTGGATATCTTGATGAGAGTGAGACAGATTTAGATCAGGCGCTTCGAAAGATTAAGAAATATACCGCTGAAAAAAAAGCTATCTCTATTGGGCTTCTAGGCAATGCAGCAGAACTCATTCCTAAAATTGCAGCTCAGGACTATTTGCCGCATTTAGTAACTGATCAAACCTCAGCCCATGATCCACTCTTGGGTTACATTCCAATCGGCCTATCCGTAGAGGAGGCAGCCGTACTTAGAGAGAAAGATTCCAAGGAATACTTAAAGAGATCTCGGCATTCGATTGCTCTTCACGTTAATGGGCTTTTGGAGTTTTTAAAAAAGAAAATTCCAACTTTCGATTATGGAAATAATATTCGAGCTATCGCCAAGGCTGAAGGGATCGAAGAGGCTTTTAACATCCCTGGATTTGTTCCCGAATATATTCGTCCTCTTTTCTGTGAAGGCAAAGGGCCTTTCCGTTGGGTTGCTTTAAGTGGCGATCCCGAAGATATCTACACCACTGATCGAGCTATCCTAGAGCTTTTTCCGGAGAATAAATCTCTTGCTCGTTGGCTAAAATTAGCAAAAGAAAGAATTCACTTCCAAGGCCTTCCTGCGAGAATATGCTGGCTTGGTTATGGTGAACGTGAAAAAGCAGGTTTACTCTTTAATAGGTTAGTTAGAGAAGGCAAAGTAAAAGCTCCCATTGTTATTGGAAGAGATCATTTAGATTGTGGCAGCGTAGCAAGCCCAAACCGTGAAACAGAAGCAATGAAAGATGGAAGCGATGCTGTAGCAGATTGGCCAGTTTTAAATGCCCTAATCAATGCAACCAATGGTGCTAGCTGGATCTCTCTTCACCATGGGGGAGGGGTGGGAATAGGTTATTCTATCCATTCAGGAATGGTTATTGTGGCCGATGGAACCCAAGAAGCGGATCAAAGACTTTCACGCGTTTTAAATTCAGATCCTGCAATGGGAATCTTTAGACATGTAGATGCAGGATATGAGATTGCAGAAAAAGTATCTGATAAAACTCATCTTCAGATTCCAATGAGGCATAAGTGAATTTAGAATCTCTCGTTCTTTACGATAAGATTCACCAGTGTGTGACTCTCTCGGGGGTTGCTGCCAAAAAAGGTAGACATACAACGATTAAAGATTTGGGGGTCATAGAAAATGCAGCTGTGGTCGTTGATTCTGATACGGCTCGAATCCTCTGGATAGGAAAATCTCTGGAACTCCCACAACAATTTAAAGAGATCGTTAATCAGTATTCCTGTGAAGGGGAAGTGTGGCTTCCTGAACTTGTAGAGTGCCATACACATTTAGTGTTTGCTGGAGATAGAAGTCACGATTTCGCGATGAGATCCTCAGGAAAAACCTATACACAAATCGCCGCTGAAGGGGGTGGAATTCTCACAACCCTCTCTCAGACTCGCCAAGCAAGTGTTCAGGAACTGTTAGAAAGAGCTCAGATCGATATTGATCGTTTTCAAAAACTGGGTGTAGGTACTATTGAAATTAAATCCGGCTATGGATTATCTCTTGAGAGTGAAATTAAAATTTTAAAGTGCATTCAGACATTACAACAGATTGTCTCAGTTCAACTGGTACCCACCTTTATGCCAGCCCATGCAATTCCACCTGAGTTCAAAGAGAGATCTGATGACTATGTGAAACTTATTTGTGAAGAATGGATTCCGGAAATTACAAAACTACAATTAGCATCTTATTTTGATGTCTTTATTGAAGATGGCTACTTTTCAGTGCCTCAAGCGGAAAAACTCTGCCTAACAGCAAAAGATAAAGGCCTTTCAATAAAAATTCATGCTGACCAATTCAAAAGTTTAGGTGGAACCTCACTCGCAGTAAAACTTGAAGCACAAAGTGTGGATCATCTTGATCATATCAATCGTGAAGATATTAAGGCTTTAAGTAATTCTCCTACAGTAGCCGTACTCTGTCCCGGAGCCTCGTTGTTTACAGGGACTCCTTATGCGCCAGCAAGAGAACTTATCGATGGAGGAGCTCGAGTCGCTCTGACCACAGATTTTAATCCAGGCACCTGCCCCAGTCGAAATCTTCCTCTTATGACGACTTTAGCTTGTACTCAAATGAAGATGACAGTGGCCGAATCTATTGCGGGAATTACTTATAATGCAGCTGCAGCTCTAGGAATGGAAAATGAGATAGGCTCTCTAGAAATTGGAAAACTATTCAGAGTTTGTCAAATCAAGGGAAGCTCATATGAATCCCTGCCTTATATGTTTGGCGAGCTTGAGTAAAATGTAGTTCCAATAAAAAGATGGAGTTTTTTTAAACCCCTTATTATTTAAATTTGGCATTACAAACACTTAAACATCCGTCGTAGTAATCCTTTCGAGGATAGAAACCATTATCCATTCCATGTATGCAGCAGACATGGCACTTGTGGAATTCATCCTTGTTGTTGGGGTTGAAAAAAAACACCCACGCATCTTTGTTCTTAGTGAGACAGCTTCGTCCGTACGCAACTCCTAAAGAATCATCCTTGTTAGGAGAACTCAAATCCGATCGATCAATAATTATTATTGAGTTCAGATAAAAAAAAATGACAGCTAGAGATACATTATTTATTCCACTTCTCCGCTAGGTCAATTTCATTTTTAATCGCGTAGCTATTACTTTCTTCACAGCATGTTTGGCATGTTCTATACCTCTCCAGAGAAGGTGTCTCAGTTCTCTTTATGCAGTAATTACCCGGAGGCTTCTCATGTTCAATAGGTTTGTCTGAAACTGCGGTAACCTTACAAGACTTACTGCAAGTACCGTCGGGCTTTATTATCTCTCCCATGACCCTGCATAGAGCTCTTTCATTTGGATGCCTCAAATCATGAAAGCCTGGCCTGATGAATGTAGGGGCGGCGAAATGAAGAGGACCCAATGTTTGTTTTGAATTTTACGGCCGCAAAAATCCGATACGATTTATCTAGAATGGCTAGGAAGGTGTGGGGTACCACAAAAAAGAGCTCCTTTTTACAGGCCCACCTCAATTTATATCTCGCTTATGTTAATGGGTATCGGGTTCCACGATAACCTTTAACACTTCAACTACCCTTTAAACCCAGGAAAACAACTTAGATTTCCCTCTCCCCTTATCCCCTCTACACAGTATTCGGGGCCAGGTATCTAAGTTACTCGGAAATAAACGCGGAGGTAGCATAAATTCTTACCCCTTCAAAACTCACAACCCCAATATCGGGGCTAGAGGCTCTCATCCACTGACCTCTTTTAAGAATAGCTAAACCTGAAGAGGTTGCATCTAAAGCTTGAAGATAATTGCTTGGGATTTCCCAGTTCACAGTCGAGGAGTTTCCCATAAGATCCTTCTCCATCGATGCGCAAATCAAAGTAATAGTTTCTTTATCATTTTCAGAAATCACTTCTAATTCCATTTGATTCATCTTGAGATCGAAATCCCCAGTAGGGGCATCCCATGACAAATTGAGAGGTTCATTTTTTCTAAAGGCCGTAGCCGAAGTTTCAAAATCCTGTCCTGCAACCCTTACATGGCTCATCCTCTCGGGCATCGATGTCTTCACAGCAAAACTAGGTGTCGTAGCCGTACCTTCAACTGAAGCTAAGTAAATTCCACTGGAAAAATTGGGCTGTAGAAGCAATTGATACAAATGATTTTCTCCTTCTGTTAAAGGCACCAAATCATTAGTCGTAGTTCCAAAAGAAACCTTTCCTACACTCAAGGTAATATCTTTCGTTACCTCTTTGGATGGCTCTTTAGGCTCATGAATGACCTCACACTGGGTTGTCCCTTTGCCACTAGAAATTTTATGGGCTAACTCAGGAAGTCTTAACCCTTCTTTAAGAGCCTTTCCCCTAACTGAAGGTTTTACAAACTGAGCAAGAACGTGCCCCTCCGGTTTCTCGAGAGCCTTACCGTGCCAATCTCTTAAAACAATAGCGCCTTTGATAGTATTGCTTTGAGCACTACTGTTACTGGTAGGATAGTTTTGCTTCAAACAGGCTGTAAAAGGCAAAAGAAGAAATAGAGATAAGTATTTGGTTTTCATAGAAGCTCCTTATGAATCAATTTTCAACTAATAAGTTGTTGTCGGGGCTCATCCCGAAAGAAACTTATTAATCACAATAACGGAATGTCGAATTAATCTCTTGGATGATACTTCAACTGCATGGTTTTCAAGTTCTCAATCGCCAGATGAGTATAAATTTCAGTGGTTGAAATAGACTTATGGCCCAATAGTTCTTGAACCGCCCTAAGATCAGCCCCACCTCGCAATACATGAGTGGCAAAGGAATGGCGGATCATATGTGGCCATACTTTTCTAGAGATATTGGCCCGCTTCGCATATTTTTTTACCAATTTCCAGATACCCTGTCGACTATAAGCCTTTCCAAGCCTTGTTAGAAAGAAAGTTTTTGTGTCTTTCAGGTTATGTTGCAATAGCCACTGATGACGAATTTCTTGATATTTTTTTGCCCAATGAACTGAATCTTCGGACAAGGGCACTATTCTCTCTTTGCCCCCCTTACCTCTGATCTTAACCACCTTTTCATCAAAATCGAGCTGAGAAATCGTTAACTGAGACAACTCAGAGACTCTAGCCCCTGTTGCATACCACATTTCCAGAAGAGCTCTGTCTCGCAATTCTAACTCAGTATTTCCCTCTGCGGCGGCTATAAGGTTAAAGATCTCTTCAATCGTTAAGTGTTTGGGCAACCGCTTAGTCTTTTGAACTATAGAGAGAAGATCTGCAGGATCATTCTGAATTTTATTTTCTCTCAATAAAAACTTATAAAACTGTTTCAGCGTAGAGATCTTACGAGCAATAGTTCGAGGTGTAAGATCCTGTTTTCTTAAGTAAGCTACAAAATCCCTCAAATCTTTTTGAGAGGCCTCTAACATCGATCTCTTGTAAATAATACAAAACTGAACTAACTGCTCAAGATCTTGAGCATAAGCCAAAGAGGTATTGGTCGAAAGACCCCTCTCACTTGTTAGATAATCCAGAAATTCTTTAATTTCATATTGCACGACTATTACTTCACACCTCTTGAGATTCTTCGTCAAAGTGATTTTTTAATTTGCGACGAAGCCACAAAATAGCCTGTGTATGAAGCTGAGAAACACGACTTTCTGTAACCTCTAGAACTTCACCGATCTCCTTTAAATTCAAATCCTCATAATAATAAAGACTCAATACTAATCTTTGTTTTTCCGGAAGGTTTTCAATAGCTTCAGTCATAACCGTTTTCACAGTTTTAAGATTAAGTTGAACAAGAGGGCTAGGAATTTTGCAGCTTTCAATTAAGCTCATGATACTTTTACGATCACTTGAATTAAAACTACCCGCTTCATCTAAACTTAAAATTGAAACTGATTTAACTTGATTAAGAAGATCGTAGTACTCCTCTTTATTTATTTTCAGTTCTTCAATAATCTCCTCTTCGGTGGGAAAACGGCCTAGTTGTTGCTCCAATTTAACGTGAACTCTCTCTAGCTGTTTAGCCTTTTCCCTGACTGATCTTGGAACCCAATCCTGAGCTCTTAATTCATCAAGAATAGCTCCTCGAATTCTAAATTCAGCATAGGTCTTAAACTTGTTATCCCGAGTGGGATCATATTTATCGATAGCGTCCATTAGTCCGATGACACCACTTGAAACAAGATCATCAAACTCTATGTTCGAAGGGAGACGGACTGCGATCTTTTGGGCTATAAATTTAATCAATGGCGCATATTCAATAATTAATTTTTCTTTTGTGCGTCGATCGATTTTCTTCCCTGTTTTATATTTCTTAAGACTGGGCGCCATAATTATCTCGCTGCTATTGGGTTAATGTTCTCGGAATAAAAAAACTTCAACCCACTTCCCTTTTCACAGGGAATTCTCTCGAGAAGTTTACAAACTCTAGAGAGCTGCTGGGTAAAAGCTATATCCGTGTAAAGCGATACAAAAGGTTTCTGCTGCCGCAAAGATTCAGCCAATTTAGGCTCGAACAAAAAATGCCCCACTTCGAGCACTTTAACATCCAGATGACTTTGAGTAATATCGATGAATCTTTCAATGATTTTCTGAGTTTCAGAAAGATCTTGACTCATCGTGACCATCAACTGGAAGTTTCTGATCTTAAACCTCTGCGATAGTATCTTCATTATAGCATAAGCATCCATGTAACTCGTAGGCTCTGCTGTTGTCACAATAACATGTTGATGGGCTGCCGCAGCAAATTGAATCACCCCCCAATGAACACCAGAGGAGTGATCAATCAGAACCAGATCGTAGTCCTCTTGGAGAGCATCGATTTCATAGTAGAGTTGATTTCTATGAATTTCAGAAAGCTCTTCAAATCCCATGATTCCCGATGGCGAGGCTAAAAGTGATAAGTGGCTTGAAACCCCTTGCACTGCCTCTCGCAAAGTAATTCTACCCTCTAGCACATCATTGACTGCCCATTGAGGTTTAACCCCAAGGGTTAAAGCCATTTTTCCTAAACTCCAATCTCCATCTACCACCAAGACCTTTTTTCCCTGTTGAGACCACAACACCCCCATATTAGCCACAAGACTAGTTTTTCCTACTCCACCTTTGCCGCTTGAATATGAAATAACTTTTTTCATCGTCCTTTTATTCCTTTACTAGAAACTGAGCCAATTCGACTGGAGTTAAAAATTTAAACTTCGTTTTAAATGAAGAGGAGACAGACAATCCCACTAAGGGCAATTGCGTAGCTTTTAAAACATCGTAAATGACGCCACATTCCTCAACATTATCCACCTTGGTAAAGGCAATAGCTTCAGGATGAAACATCATCGCTTTATCAATTTGTCTCATGAGTTCAGAAAGTCTTGAAGAGACATCAAGAACAATTATGGGAGCTCTCTCTACACAGAGCTTCTCCAAAACTGAATTACTCTTCTCTCCTAGACTCAATGCTGGAGAGTCAATTAATCTCAATTTCTCAGAACTTGCCTGATTAATCTCAGTAAAAAATGGAACCTTGATAAGTCTCGCATAGCCAGCCAACTCACTTCTTCCTGAAAACTTACGGTTATCCATACTTATCAAAGAAACACTCTTTTCATATTCTCTAGCCGCAATAGCCATTTTTACAAGTAATGTGGTCTTACCAGAGCCCGTAACTCCAATAGGAACCCAAGCCTTTTTCTTAAAAAATTCTCCAGGAGATAAAGTTCTAATCCCCTGGCTAAGCACTTTGGTTTTAGCTTTATTAAAAAATTGGGGATCAATCAGTTCGGCTCTTGGAAAGTCAGAGATCATGCGTTTAGAAAGTTCCGTTGAGCGCTCGGACGTTATTCCCAAATGTTTAAAGATAGATTCATACTTAACATTTTCAATTCTCTCTTTGGCTACGTAGAGTTGAGAATTCGAAATCTTTTCAGAATCAATTTCAATATATCTTTCGGCCTTAACCTGCTTAAGAGCTGTAGCCTCTTTAGCCACAACGGCCTTGTATTTTTCGACATCCCTATTCCTGCCAGGGAAAACATCCTCAAGATCAATTTTCACAATAGACTCGTCTCTAGTTTCTGGCTGTCTAGTTACTATTTGTTTTTTTTCTATCTTCTTCTTCTCAGATGCCGCAGTTACTTCAATAGTCCTTCGACTAAATAATTTGCCATTGCGTTTTTCTTGAGTTGATAAAATAAGTGCTTCAGGCCCCATTTCAGATTTCACCATCTTCAGGGCCTGCTCCAAAGAGGGCGCCTCAAATTTTTTAACAAACATTTTATGCCTCCACAGTTGCAACGAATTTTACTTTTGCAGTACTTGAAATTTCATTGGCGGAAATAATCGTAATATTCGGTATAAATCTAGTAATCATCTTCTTGAAACTTGATCTCACTAAGGGATGACATAAGAGCACCGGAGCTCCCGTTGAGAAAACAGTTTCCTCAATCTGTTTCTGAATACTAGAAACTAGCTTCTCAAAGAACCCTGCTTCTAGATTCAAGTTCGCACCGCCTTCAGTCTTCTGATAAGCCCTAATCAGCATTTCCTCAGTCTTGGACTGCATATGCATGACCTCTAACTCACCTTGACTGCTTAAAAGACGATGTGTGATGGTTCTCGAAAGCGCGGTTCTAACAAATTCAGTAAGGACCTCAGGATCTTTATAACTTGATCCATAATTGGCAAGAGTCTCCATAACCGTGAGCATGTCACGAATTGGAACCAGTTCTCGCAATAGCCCCTGACAAACTTTAAGTACCGTTCCCAAGGGAAGGACATTAGGAATAAGCTCCTCAACCACTTTCGGATGGGTCTTAGCTAGATTATCGATAAGAGCCTGAAGTTCTTGTCGACCGATAAGTTCATACGCTTGGGTTCTGATTATTTCAGACAGGTGAGTTGCAATAACTGTCGAACTATCGACCACAGTATAACCCAACATTTGTGCTTTCTCTTTTTGACTTACCGGTATCCACAAGGCCGATAGTCCAAATACAGGTTCTTTGGTTTCAATACCACCTATCGGTTCTTTAATATCTCCCGGATCCATAGCCAATACATAACCTGGCATCAGCTCACCTATTCCAATGGAGATACCTTTAACAAGAATCGAATACTCGTTAGGCTGCAATTCCAAATTATCTTTAATTCGCACTTTGGGAACAATAATTCCAAGATCTTTGGCAAATTCTTTTCGGATTCCAAAAATCCTATCAATAAGATCCCCTTTATTTTCCCCTTCAACAATATTTACAAGTCCATACCCCACTTGAAGCTCAAGAATATCAACTTCAGGGGGGACATTGGTTTCAATAGCCTGAACTTCAGCAGCTTTTTTAGTCTCTTTCTCTTTATTATCTTTCTTAAGTTTCTCATGATTTATAACTGCCCAAGAGGCGATTCCAAGAATAACAGCAAGAAGGAAAAAGGGGGCTGCAGGAAGTCCAGGAATAATACCCATGAAGAAAAGAATCCCTGAAGTGATCGACATCGCTCGAGGTTGCATTAAAATCTGACGAGCCACCTCTTTAGAAAGATTGCTGCCAGAAGCTGCGCGGGTCACAATGATACCAGAAGCAGTAGAAATAATAAGTGAAGGAATCTGTGTTACAAGACCATCACCAATAGTCATCAAAGTATAAAGTTGAGCAGCTTTCTCAAGATCCAATCCTTTTTGAAAGACACCAATTGCAAATCCACCGATTACGTTAATAAGAGTAATTAAAATACCGGCAATAGCATCTCCACGAACGAATTTACTAGCACCATCCATGGCTCCGTAAAAGTCAGCCTCTTGCTCAACCTTTTTTCTTCTCTCTCGTGCTTGTTCTTCATTGATAAGGCCCGCATTCAAATCGGCATCAATGCTCATTTGTTTACCAGGCATCGAATCTAAAATAAATCGAGCCGCAACCTCAGCGACCCTGCCAGAACCTTTGGTGATAACAACAAAGTTAATAACTACAAGGAGGATAAAAACTACAGCTCCCACGATGTAACTTCCCCCCACCACAAACTCCCCAAAGGTCTCAATGATATGTCCCGCAGCTGCAGTTCCCTCATGCCCGTGAACTAAGATCAAACGAATGCTCGCAATATTTAGAGCTAATCTGAAAAGAGTTGCAAATAATAAGACCGTAGGAAAAACAGAGAAGTCTAGGGGCCGACCCGCATAAACAGAAACCAGAAGAATCGCAATAGCAACTGTAATATTTGTAACGATAAAAAGATCCATCAAGAAGGCCGGGATGGGAAGGATCATAACCACCAATATTCCCAGCACTCCCAATGCAACTATTAAATCCGCATGCTGAATCAGCTTGCTGAAGTCGAATCTTTTTTTCTCATTCATTGTTGGCCTCTTTCACTAGCTCAAGCTGGAGCTCGAATTAGTCCACGCAGCTTGTACACATAGGAGAGAACTTCAGCGACAGCTTTATAAAGTTCTCTCGGAATATATTGTCCAATCGGAATATTCTTAAATATATTACGGGCCAGTGGCTTATTTTCCACAATAGGAATTCGATTAGCCCGTGCAATTTCCTTAATCTTATCTGCTACAAAACCAGCCCCTTTTGCCACTATCTTAGGAGCCTGCATTCCAGCTTCATATTGAAGTGCAACCGCCAAATGGGTGGGGTTGGTAACAATCACTGTTGACTTGGGAATCTCCTCCATCATTCTACGGCTAGCTATTTTTCTCTGAATACTTCTAATCCTAGACTTAATTAAAGGATCTCCCTCTCGAAGTTTAAATTCTTCTTTGGCTTCCCTTCGGGTCATTTTCATTTTCTTTTCTAGCTGAAACTTCTGAAAAGCATAATCAAGAGCCGCTATAACTGCTAAAAAAAGAAGTAAACTCACCATTAATTTCCCAACGGAGATCAACGTAATTGTCGTTATTTCAAGTGTGGATTTCTGGTATAGAACTCCCACTTGAGGAGCTTCTGCTTTTATAAATTTCCACACAACCCAGCCAGCAATAGCAATCTTAATCAGAGCTTTAATAACCTCAATGAACCCTTGACCTGAAAACATTCGATTAAAACCATTAATGGGATTAATTCTTTCCCACTTAGGAGTTAGAGGTTCTGTAGTGAAATAGAAGCCTACTTGAAGAACAGAGGAGACAATTCCAGCAACCATTGCTGTAGTTAAAACAGGAAAGACCATCCAGGCCAGAGATTTAAACACTCCCCATCTCATCTCAAGAAGTTGAGTTTTTTCAAATTCACCACGAACAAGAAATCCAAAATACTGCTGCGCGAGAGTGGAAAACTGAGTTAGCATCGTATGACAACTGCCGTAAAGAGCAAATGCAACAGCCCCCATCATCAACACCGAGAGAACCTCTCGGCTCATGGCTACGGTTCCTTGCTTACGAAACTCCTCACGACGATACGGCGTCGCAGTCTCGGTACGTTCATCATTTGAATCATCGAATAGTGCCATAATTTACAGTTAAAAAGTTTTCAATAGCAGAACGCAGTTCTGTCCCATTTCTCCTAATAAATTCCCCATATATTCAAGAATCTCAGGAGCTAGAAGATAAAGAGCGCAAAACCCAAGAAGAATTGTAATTGGAAAACTAAATAACATGACATTAAGTTGAGGCATCAGTCTAGAAAGAACCCCCATAACGACGTTACAAGATAATATTAAAAGAGTGAATGGAGCCCCCATTTGAATGGCTAATACAAATAAATTTCCTGAGACTTGAGTTACCAGACGAAAGGTTTCTTCATTGGAAAAACTAGCTATCTGAAGTTTTTGAGTGGCTACATAACTCATAAGAAACAATTTAAGAAGATGGTGATGAAGATCTGTAGTAAAGAGAACTAAAAGAGCCAGCCAACTGTGCAGAGGAACTAATAAAGATTCATTGCTTTGATTAGCGGGATCAATAAGTCCTGCTGTTCCGAAACCCATCTGATAGCCTACAATTTGAGCCGCAAGATGAATGGCTTCATAAGTTAAATAACAGATAAACCCCATAAGGAGACCTACTCCGGTCTCTTTTAATGCAACCAAGAAAATTCCTCCCCAGGTGTCAGGGAAAGTTCCAATCATATTTTGGACCAGAGGATAAAAAGCCAAGGAAAGGGACATGCAAAGAAGAACACGAATATTAACTGGAATTGTTTTATGAGAAAAGCCAGGAACCAACATAAAAAACCCAAGCACTCGCACAAAAACTGTAAACACACCTAGATAGGCCATCCAGTTGTTGGGATAGAGTGATGTCATGGTTTTTATCGAATCATACTTGGGATGCTTTCAAATAACTGAGTGGTGAAATCCATCAATATATCCAGCATCCATGGAGAAAAAATTATCAAAGCTAAAAGCATAGCCGCCATTTTAGGGACTACAGCTAAAGTTGTTTCGGTAATTTGTGTTACCGCTTGCAAAACATTCATTAACACACCAACCACAAGTCCAAAGAGAAGTAGTGGAGCAGAGAGCAAAACTGCCACTCGCATTGCTTGCCGTGTGATATCTAAAATTTGCTCTGTTTGCATAAATTATCCAAAGCTCTTAACCAATGAACCAATGATTAACTGCCATCCATCCACAAGAACAAAAAGGATCAATTTAAATGGTAATGAAATAACCACAGGGGGCAGCATCATCATCCCCATGGCCATGAGAACACTTGCTACAACCATGTCGAGAACAAGAAATGGAATGTAGATCATAAATCCAATTAAAAAAGCGGTCTTAAGCTCTGAGATCATAAAGGCAGGAATCAAAAGATAGGTGGGAACATCAGCTCTCTTGGTGGGCATAGCCATATTTGATAACTTAACAAACAACCCAAGATCCTTATCTCGAGTCTGTTTAAACATAAATTTTCGAATGGCCCCCTCGGTATAAGCCAAGGCATCAGATTGGCTGACCTTATTGTCTAAGTAAGGAATTAGAGCTTCCTGGTGAATCCCCTTCCAAACTGGAGCCATAATAAAGGAGGTCAAAAATAGAGCGAGACCGATAATGAGCTGATTAGGAGGAAGAACCTGAGTTCCGATCGCCTGTCTTAAAAAAGATAATACAATCACGATCCTCACAAAAGAGGTCATCATGATGAGCAATGAAGGGGCCAGAGAGAGAATCGTAAGCATTGCTACGATTTTTAGAACAACCGCGACCTGCTCCGGGTTATTGGCTGATCCCATGGACAGTTGAAGTGGCGGTAACAGCCCTCCTTCAGATTTGGGGGCTGAATGAGCTACCGACATAAAGAATTTGAATAGGGTGAATGAAATATTCATACAGTAAATGTATTTCCTCGAATCTGCTCCTTAACAGCTTCATTAAAAGCGTTTTTCTCAAAACTGTTTTCTTCTTCGTATTGCTCTGAAAGTTTGGGAAGATTTGATAGAAATGTAACCTGATTCTGAGTCACTCCTAACAAAACAAAGTCACTCCCCACTTTAACCAAAGCCACACCACTTTTAGTTCCTCCTACAGGAACATAGCTTAGTTGCTCAATTAAATATTTACGGCTCCCTCCCCAGGTGCCCTTCGCCTTAGCGAATCGAACGATAAAAAAAGTTGAAACACCCGCTCCCAGCACTACAATTAAAAAGAGAACAATCTGCACCCATTGAAAGCCTTTAGATTCCTTTTTGGATTCTTTGCTTACATCTTGAAGCGGAAGCTGTTCTTCTTTTAAAAGATCCAGGGTTGAGTTTCCAACTCTAGGATAATCCACTTTAAGAACAACCCCCTGAGAACTCTCAGAGGTAGCTAAACGATTTTTCAATCCTTCAAGGGAGCCGTTAAGCACCACCATGGCTCTTACCTGCTTAGCGGCTGACTCAAAGAGACTCACTCTGTGAACTAAGGCATGAGGAGAGCTTACATCTAACTTACCTTGATGAACCTGGGCTAAAGTCGTATTAGCGAAATTTAGTTCAACTATATTACCTGAGACTTTATAAGTAGGAGCAGAGCTTTTGACTCCGATTCCTACAAACTCAATTACAGCCTGATTATCGCCACCAACTTTCACTGAGGATATTTCAAATCCAAAAATGGTAGCACTTACCAGAAGGATTAGAGTTAGATATTTCACTTCGATTCTCCTAATTGTCTAATTCTCTGTGCATGACTCACGATATCGGTAAGTCGGATACCAAACTTCTCATTAATGACGATAACCTCACCCTTTGCGACCACCTTGTCGTTCACTAGAATCTCCAAGGGATCGCCCGCTAATTTCGTAAGTTCAATGACACTCCCTTTATGAAGTTTCAAAAGATCTTGAACTAAAATCTTAGTTCTTCCAAGTTCCACGCTAACTTTAAGAGGAATATCTAGAATTAAATCCAGCGAGTTCTCACTCTCATTGGCACTGGGATTAACGTGGAGCTTTAATTCTGGCTGAGCCACAGTTTCTTCAGGGTTTATATTTTGCTCACCTTGTGTTTTTGCGCCTTCATTTGCCATCTTTCGACTCCTCTTTTTCTTTGGATAAATCCTTTGTTAATCTAACTGCATTGTTACCGCGAAAAACTCCGATCATTCCCTTAAACTTCGCCACATCCTGAATAAGTAAGGGGATCGAAGAGGCTGCGTCTTGTCCTAAGACTAAAACATCTCCCACTTTCATCTGACGAATCTCTTTAAGAGACTTTTCTGTTTGACCCAATACGCCCCGAATTTCAAAATCCATATCCATTAGCTCTTTTAACCAGTGCTGCTTCCAGGATTCCTTTTCACCTGGAATCTGGCCTGTAATATTGACACTCAGAGCATGTGCGATGCTATCCAGGGGATGCAATTGAACTACGAGATCTACAGATCCTGTGAGATTTTCTATTTCCACTTCACAATTCACAACAGCCACTAGATCATTGGGTTGAATAGTTCCAATAAAAACACCATTACTTTCAGCTCGTTGATAATTTAACTTCATCGGATAATTTAAATTCCATGCCTGCTCTAAATCCTTTTGAGCCATTTGCATAAACTTTTTAATCACCTCATTTTCGATAAGAGTAAAACTTTCGGCATCAGTGGATTTTATATATGGACGATCTGAGCCTCCGTAGTAAGCATCCACCAAGGAATAGGTGAAAGAGCTTCTAGAGGTTATTATCATAGTTCCCTTTAGCTCTTCACACTCAAACAAAGTCAAATTCACTGGACGAGTTAACGTGGCTAGATATTCACGGAATTTTACAAATTCTGTGTGATTAATTTTTATCGAAATATTCTTTTTAAAGCTATGAGCCATGCTCATTCTAAGTAATGTGACAAAGCGCTCATGGATCCCCTTAAGTGCGACCAGTTTCCCCTTAGTAATCTTCTCTTGAGAGGTGAGATCATATAAAGGATACTTTGTCGAATCTATTTCTGGAGTTGCTTTAGGAATTGGAGGGGTGGCTTTCACATTACCGTCAGAAACGGCAGTTAGAAGAGCATCTATTTCATTTTGAGATAAAACTTCAGCCATAGATTTCTTACCTTAATTGAAGTGAAATTGAGTAAAGAAAACTTCCTTAATTATTCCAGTTGTTAAAAGTCCATTTAAAGTCTTTTGAACTTCAACTCTCAAAGATTTGATGCCATTAGCTTCTTTAAGTTCTTTGTAACTTTTACTCGATAAAAGCACGATAATGGCATCTCTTAAGGCCGCTCTTTTCTTAGTCACCTCTTCTTCAAGAGAGGGATCACTAAGTTCCAGCTCTAACTGAGTTTGTAAAAACTTAGAACCTTGATCGCTTGAAATATTTACAAGAAAACTGTCCAAGGGATAAAGAGTCCCCTGTGGAGGAGCCACTAACTCTTTACCCAATAATTTGGCTTCTAGACTTTTCTTTTTCTGTCTGGCCTCTTCTCGCTCTTTTTCTTCAGAGTTAACCACTTCAATTAAGGTTGTGGTTTTCTCTTGAACCTCTTTTATTTTTGATGACATTTTATTGACGAAGAGCCCTAGAGTGACAAGCATCGCGATATTAAGAACTGAAACAACCAGAATCGAAATATTTAAAATATCTCTTTTCGGTTTAGTCCCAGCATTAGCCGCTCCTTCAGGAGCTACTGCCAGTTTTGGCTTTGGCTTTTCTTTTTGATTCTCTTTAGCTTTCTCTTCACCTTTTTTTGATTCGGGTGCTTTTTTGTCGGTAGAAGCTTCGGCCATACGATCCCCCTCAATTTTTTAGTGACATGGCACTCCAGTGCAACGGAAGTGCCATGAGCAAAACACAAAATAAAGGGAAGAATATCGAAAGAGGTGTCAGACCCGCAAAAGAAGTGTCATAGATTTGACGGAAATTTCGCTATTTTTTTTTATTTATATATCCCCGCCTAGCTGATAGCTGATTTCGGCATTGCGGCAACTGGCACACCGGGTTGCGGTCAAGGCACCCGGCAATTGCGCAGAGTTTGAAGACGCTAGCAGCTAAAGGGTCAAAGTATCTCGTTCCTTTTTGTTAAATTCATCAGGTTCAAGTTGAATAATGGCCTGTATCTCTCTGTGACTTCCAAAAGCGATTGGAAGAACCTTTGCCTATCTGCAGGAGTGCCCCCCAACCTTCAGCCAAGTTCAAAGCCACACTTGAAGCTGCTCGTTGTAATTGACCCTTTAACGGTCCTGGGATTTTCTTAATTCGCAACAAGCGATAAAATTGAACGACTAATTCGTAACATCGAAGATTCATTTTTTTCCCTTTAAAAAATTAGTTTCCGCCCTTGGTGAAAACTAATTTTTTAAAGGGGAAAAAATGAATAATTTTAGAACTAATAATTTTAGAACTTACGAATTAGCCGTTCAATTTTATCGCTTGGTTTCGAAATTTAAAGTGCCTTGTCATCTGAAGGGGCAATTACAACGAGCAGCTTCAAGTGTGGCTTTGAATCTCGCAGAGGGTTCGGCTAAACCCAGTCCTAAAGACAGAGCAAGATTCTACCGTATTGCTCTTGGCAGTTTTCGTGAAAGTATAGCAGCTCTTCAATTACTTGAGATTCATAACCCTGAATTGAGTGAAATCACGGACAAACTCGCTCGTCATCTTTACAAACTATGCAAAGCCCTCGAGTGACGACTAGTCCTCTAGCCGTTATTTAGAAAGAACCCGGAAATTTGGAGTTCTATTACAAAGGCGCGACTCAGCGTTCCAGGATAAAATACCAAAGTATCACCAACTCCATCCACCATCATTGTAATCATAAAGAGGAGCCCCGGAGTAGTTCATCCAGAAATAGCTGGAATTTGCCGTAGAAGGTAAAACTACGTCTGCCCCCATCCACGAATAGAAGTTAGTGCACATGGACTGATAAAACGGAACATAAGGACCGTAATTCCAGTAAGTAGGGAAATAGGTGTTCCAGAAAACTGGAAAATTGTAGGTTCCACAACCCGTTCTGTTTGCATAGATTTGCCAACTCGACCAAATATTTGTCCATTGGTAACTGATCCGAGGTTGTTGCAGAAAAAAATTGTACATCGGAATCCATGGATAAAACTGCTGGGGCATTCCTACTGGAAGTTGCGGATTAAAAACAGGAGGAGGATTATACGGACCTGACGGAGGAGGATAGTTCGGTTGCTGAGGATAATAGGGGGCCTGGGTGATAGGTCCCGACGAATAACCAGGCCCTCTTCCCATAGTTCCAATATCATTTTTTCCGCAGCCTACAAAAAACAGGAACACAAAAGCTGCTAAGAAAATACGCACCATAATAAAGGTTCTCCACTGTAACCTACGTTCCACTCTTAGCTAAGCTCACCCTTATAAAAGGGATAGAGCCCTAGAGTTAGTCATATGCAATAGGATGCCAAATGGCTATGGGGTGCGTAACTACCGCTGAAATGGAGTTTAAAAGGTGTTCAATGAACTATCACAAGTGACAATTTTGGCTCAATTCATAAACCAATCTTGGATCACAACCCCTTTAGGGGCGAGATCGGCAAATTTCTTTTGAAGATCCTCAGTAAGTTTGGATTTTAATTTTGAGAACCCCTTATTTGCCTCAGGATGAACAAAATCTTCGACGTAAAAATTACTGCTCACCTCAAAAATGGTGTCTAGAACTTTAGCGTGATTGAGCAATAAATTTTTCTTGCAGGGTTCATCAGCACAATTAAAAACCAAAGTAAATTGAGAGTAAGCCATACGACTATCTTTTCTGTCCATGAACCCCACACTAATCCCTTTGATTTCATAGGTCTTCAATGCCTCTTCATGAAAAATAGCTGCAGGCTCTCTTAGAGTCTCTTCGTGAACAGGAACAGATCCTTTATAAATTTTCCAAAGGGTAGACAACGTAAATAGGGTTCCCGTCACAATGAAGGTGCCAGTAAGGAACACTATCCCTAATTTAATTTTTGTAGTTCGAGAGGCGAAATGGATAAACCGAAGAAGGTTATAATCTTCCATAAGGGAAAATTATATCCCTCTTTTACCATGCAAGCCATTGAAGTAATCTGAAAAACGCTGATTAAGCCATTCACCTAAGCAGGTTTTCCATATCTGCACCAAAGCTTGATTCAAAGAGTCGGTCGCTAAGTTTTCAAACCATTTAGGCACATAATTTCCAAAGTGCAGGTGGCCCAATTTAACTAAAGAGACCTTAATTTTAACCTTATCGGAGCTGTCCGGAATGGTAACTTTTGCTTGAACCTCAATTCTATCCGCTAAAACACCTAACCATCCTGAGACATTCTGACAGGCAGAGTAATCTCCCAGGTATTCCCCTTCCACTCTAGCGTAAACATCCACGATTGAAGCATAAACATCCATGACGTTTTCATCTAAAAGCTCCATCTTCACATTTTCAAATAGCCCCTTAACTTTAGCGCGGCCTATATAAAAGCCTCGAGAACAGGCTCTAGGAGTAAAGTTTTTTCCTCCCGACCAGCTCCCTTTTAAAACTTTGTTTTCCTTTATAAAATCCCCCGACAGGACAGGGGGGCTGGTTATATCGGCCTTTAGAGAGCTTACACCCAAAACCACCACCACAAGAGCACTGAACAGATTGGAAAACTTCATAGGACTCCTTTGAAAAATAAGAACCCCCTATATACCCAAAATCATCACAGGGTGTCAATGCTGGAGTTTCGCTTTCGTATTCCTTTATTTATTAATTAATTCAGCATGTTGGCTGCACCCATTAAGGATGCAGCCTACTCACTTTAAGAGACAAATTCGCCAATTTGGGTGGCTTCGGTCGTTAGAACTCTGGCGAGGCTGTGAAGATGGGGCTCCTTTACCTTTTGAATTGAGCCTTTGAGCCATCTTCTTAAGGTAGTCTTATGAACTCCTGCCACCTCGGCGACCCAGTACTTCTTAAGATCTTGAGCCTCAATCAAACGAACAATCTCTTCCACTTTAAGTTTATAGCAAGGTTTCATCATCTCTCCTTTTTAGGTTTAAAAAGTAAGAGTGTTTGCAACTCGGGGCCAGAAGAGGTTGTGGGAAAAAAGAAAAAACAGAGTCTAAAAAGGGAGCAGAAAACACAGGAAACTGAACTCTATTTAGTTTCTGTCGGGTTTCATCCGGCAAAAACTATTTAGAAATTATTTTCAGCAGGGGTATCGCCATTGAGGTAAGAGTTTGCCCAAATTTCTCCGGTGGATTCTAAGTAACACCACCCCTGATGAGTCTCGATCGGATGAGTCGAACCTTTGGGGGCTGGACAATTTAAAATCTTATTAAAATGGATAGTAGGTAAAGTCGCTTGGGTCCAAGGGTTCTTTGGAACACCGTTAGCTCCTTCAATAATTTTGTTTCCCTTTAAAACAGGATGAGCATCTAAAAAGGAGTTTTTCTGCATCTCTTCAAAGGTGGGAAATTTAGGGGTGGGGTTACTAGGATCCTCTTTCAATTGAATCGAAGCGGCCGCAATAACCACAGCCGAACGTAAAACTCCTAATGCGGCCTGAGTACTCGAATTCTTAGCCTCTTTTCTAAAATCGATAAAATTAGGAATAGCGATAGCCGCTAAAATAACAAGAAGACCTACAACCATAATGAGTTCAATGAGAGTAAACCCTTGAGACTTGAGAGATCTAAGTTTCATGCCCTTTATGGTAAAACAAACTCTGAGCTTTGCTCAAGAATAAAACGCTAAGATTGACTTTAACAAGTGAACTGAATAGCACCACTTCATGTTGGCCCTAAACTCAGAGTTTCAACTTAAAATCCAGACCCCACCGCAGTGGGCTGAAACTGCCCTTAAAGACTTTGATGCTTTTTTGCTAGATCATGCCTCGTGTGAAAGAAAGGCATCAGCAGTAGGGATGTCTTTTGTAGTAAGATATCCTGACCGACCGGAAATCATCGAGCCCATGATCTCCTTTGCCAGAGAAGAGCTAGAACACTTTCACCAGGTCTATCGATTGATCTCTCAAAAAAACCTGATTCTTCCCCCTGATAAAGAGGATATCTATGTGGGACAGATAATGAAACAGGTTCGATTTGGACGGGATGAAAGATTTTTAGATAGACTTTTGGTCTCTTCAGTCATTGAAGCTCGCGGCTGTGAAAGACTGCACCTTGTAGCTGATAAACTTCCCGAAGGGGATCTTAAAAACTTTTATCGAAGATTGGCTCGTGCTGAGGAGGCCCATAAAGGGCTTTTTGTGAAATTATCCTCCCTCTATTTTTCGAAAGAACTCATCGAAAAAAGACTTAATGAATGGTTAGAGATTGAAGCCCAAGCTATTATCTCTGTTCCTTATCGTTCAGCACTTCACTAAAGGGATTCAAGTTGAGAGCCCTAATAAAATATTTAGACCAATACGCAGAACCTGAAGTCCCTAAGGGTCTTTTTAGGCCCACCTTTTTCCCTAACAAAGAAAAAAGATATGGCCACTGTGTAGTTATTCCGATCTATGGAGAGGTTTCTCTCTGGTTGGATCAAGGCCTTATTTCTTTGCTTAAGGCTTCAGAAGTAATAAAAAACAAAACTCTTCTTATCACAGTCATTAATCGCCACGAACTTTCTAGAGACTGGGTAAAAGAGGAAAATGAAACCACTCTTAATTTCTTTAAGTCTTTTAAAAGCACCCTCTTCCACGATTTTCCGCTGATGACCCTTTATGAGCTTTCATCTCAAGTTGATCTCATTCTTCTTAATCATAATGATGAGCCGAATCTCTTCTCATCTAAAGAGGGGGTAGGAAAAGCAAGAAAACTAGGTTGTGATCTGGCTCTAGCCCTCACCACGACACCTGTTTTAAGTTGTAAGTATATCCACACTACCGATGGAGATGCGGTTGTGGACAACGACTATTTTAAGATTGAGCAAACAACAGATGCCGATGTTCTTCTCCATCCTTACACCCATGTAGGTAATTACGAACAGATGGAGGCCCTAAGACTCTATGAATATTCGCTACGTTATTATGTCGCAGGCCTTAAGTATGCCAATTCTCCTTATGCACATGAATCTTTAGGAAGTACGATTGCAGTAAGACCAGAATGCTACGCTAAAGTAAGAGGTTTTCCGAAACGAAATGCAGCTGAGGATTTTTACTTCTTAAATAAAGCTGTAAAAATCGGACAAATTCATCAAGCAACTGAGGGACTCGTAAGACTTATTGGTAGAAAAAGTGACCGAGTTCCCTTTGGGACAGGTGTAGGAACTGAAAAGGTCTGGCAAAAAATGGAAAGTGAGAGGCCCGTAACCTTTTATCATCCGAAAAGTTTTGAAGTGATAAAAAACATTAACGAGGCATTAAAAACCTGGAGCCAGGAGCCTCAAAAAAATCCCAACACAAAAAAACTCACAAAAGAGATTTTAGGTAGTCTTGAGATTTCCGATCTTAATCAATTTGAAGAGCTACTTGACTCTCTTAGTTTTTTTAAGATCCTTGAAACAGCCAAGGCTCAACGAAGCTCTCCAGAAGCGATTTTAAAACACATTCATGAAAGTTGGGATGGGTTTAAAACGTTAAAATTAATTCATGGATTAAGAGATCTCTTTTTTCCAGAAGTAGATTGGAAGACAGCTAACCTTTGGATGCAGCTGTAAATATTTGAATAGACTAACTCGCTTTAGCTACTGACTGGTGGATAGGTAATGTGAGAACAAACTTGCTCCCACGACCTAAAGTACTAAAAACCGAGATCTGCCCCTGATGTTTTTGTACAAGGCCGTAAGCAATACTAAGGCCTAAACCTGTCCCCTCTCCTACTTTTTTCGTTGTGAAAAAGGGATCAAAAATCTTACTTAAATTCTCCTTAGGAATTCCAGCTCCAGAATCTTCGATTTCAATAAGGACTCTCTCATTCTCTTTTCGAGTACGAATCCAAACATCGCCTTTTGCGTTAATGGCATGAGCTGCATTTGAAAGCAAATTCATAAACACTTGATTAAGCTGTTGCAAATTGCACTCGACCTCAGGAATCTGCTCCAGCTCTTTATGAACATGAATTCGGTTTTTAAACTCAGGCTCAAGAAGTTTCAATGTACTTAATAATCCTTCATGAATATTTTCCATTCTAAAACTGCCCGTATCCATTCTAGAGAAGGTTCTAAGCCCTGAAACAATATCTCGGGTTCTTCTTGCCCCTTCAATACAGCTTTTAGTTAAATCTCCAATGTCATTTAAAATAAACTCAATATCGAGCTCTTTCTCGAGACTTATCCACTCCTTTTTCTCTTCATCACTGAGTTTATCTCTTAAACCATGATACTCCTCAACGAGCGTTCGAATCTTTAGGATATAGGAGTCCAATGATTGCATATTGCTATGAATAGAACCTATCGGATTATTAAGTTCATGGGCCACACCGGCTACAATCTGCCCTAAAGAGACCATCTTTGCTGAGTGCACTAACTGTGTTTGTGCATTTGTAATCTCTTGGTTTGCACTACGAAGCTCCTCTACCTTTTGCTCTAGCGCCTTTTTAACAGAAACTACATTTCTGCCCATGTCATTAAAAGCATGAATAAGGTACTGAATCTCATAGGGTGATTCTAGAGTTGGAATCTCTTCAACTCTACCGCTCTTAATACGTTTCATGGCTAAGACCAGCTTTTCTACCGGCTGTACTATCCTATTTGAAAAAATAAAAATCCAGATTGCAAAGGCTAAAACAATAAAGAGTGTGACATAGATTAAATTTGTCTTAAGTCTTGAGGTAATTGAGTCCACCGAGTTCATTGACAAGAAAACCCCCACGTAACCCCAGTGTTTAACTCGGCCAAACACTCCCGGCATGTCATAGAGAAAAACTGCATAACGGCCATCTCCAAAACGTAAATAGGTAGGCTCCTTAGAACCAGACCATCCCCCCTCTTCAGGAATTCGAAATATTTTCTTAGTCACCCCACCAAGATCCTCTTTTGACAGAGCAAAGCTTCCCGCCATTGTAACAAAATTACGAGTTAAAAATAAAACATCACACTCTCTTTTGTTTTTAAAATCACTAAACTCGGTAGTTCCAAAAATAATTTCCTCTTCAAGAATTCCATAAACTCGATCCTTGTCCTTCAAGAGAATTCTAACCACAGTAATAAGCCCTTTATCCTCATAGGAAACATATCTATCTACCGTTTCCGAAAAAGCTCGAACTCTTCTCAACCCCTCTTTAGAGATATAAGGAATCTGAGGATCCACAATATCCCGATTCCGTTTGGTCCAGAATTTGCCCTCCTGATTAAAAAGTCGAGCTCGAACTCCAGGTCGAAAATTATTTAATACCTGATTTATTTGAAGCAGATCATTTTGAATAACAGCTGAAAAGAGCTTTCCAGTTTTAGCGTGAACTCTAGCCTGTTCTAAAAACTCTTTTTCCTTAGAATTAATTTCAGAAACAATGGCATCCCTCTCCGAATAGGCCCTTCGGATGAGTGTCTCCTGATTACTCTGTTCAAGTGCATTGGTGGCATAAAAACTTACAACGATGGCAGGTAAAAGTGCTACTGGAATAAAGTAGATCGCAAGCTGCGTTTTTAACGATCGTGCTCCAGGCTTAAATTTTTGAATAAGGTTTTTCACATTTACTATCTAAAGATAAACTAAAGCACCTAAGCCCGCATAGGTTCCATTGGCGAACGTCGGCAATTTAAATAGAGCTTGAATCTCCGCATAGAATGAAACCCCAGAGGGATGAATATATTGCACGCCCAAAGCTGGATAAAGGAGCCAAATATTAAACCCATTAATATAATTAGAATCTGAGAGAAATTTATTTTTCAAAATACTAGGACCAATATTGGTTTCCGAAGTTCCATCTGTCCACCATCTAGCTAGTCCGGCACCTATATAAGGGCTAAATTTCTCTCCTAGAAGAAAGTATTTTCCTTTAATCGTAAATGTGGAGTAATCGAGTCCTGTTCCCAGTCCTCCACTTACTGAAATCTCTTCAGTCACATTGATATCAATCTCCAAGCCTAATACTGAAAAGGGACCGCCAGCCACAACTCCAAGCCCAATGCGTTTTTTTAACTTAAGCTCCTCTAATCCCCCCGCAGTGGCAAAAAGAGCTGAAATGAAAAATAGAGATAAAAAAATCGCAGTTTTAAAGAATCGCAAAAACATAAAGTCCCTAGAATCCTCTCAACTTAAATCTTAAAAAATACGGGCCCGAATGCCCTCTTCCTGTAAGAACTGTTTAATAACGGGTTTATCAATAGAATGGGCTCTATCTACGAGATCAAAAATCTGATCATAAAACTTTCCTGTCTCTGGATTCTTCATTTTTGTAGATAACTCGTGAACATCACTTGTGACTGCATTTAGATTATCTATTAACATAATTAGTTTATGCCGCTCTTTCCCCTTTAAGAGCTTATTCGCATCCGTAATCAGCTCTTGCATGCCCTGTAAAAATTCGGTGAGTGTCTTTTCGTTTTCATCCATAAAATCCATAATACGTCCAAAGACCCCATACCCCTGAGATAACAACTGATCGACTCTTGGTGGATCCACACCTCGTATGGTAGCTCCATTAGCGAGAACAGGGGCTAAAACAGTTCCTGGACTAATCTCGATATATTTCTCACCGATAATACCTGCCATATTCACATAGAAACGAGAGTCTTCTCTAACGGAGGAAACTGCTTTAGTTGAAATATCAACAGTAAGTTTTAAACTTGTGCTCTCCTGTTGAGAGGCCTTGGGGTTTGTCGACTCGGGAAGAAATTCAATTTTAGAAACCTTTCCCACCTTTACACCGGATACTCGCACCGGCGAACCCACCTCAATACCCCCCGCAAAATTATAAAGAATAAAAAGCCTTGAATGGCTTTGAAGCGGCCCAATAACCCCCATGAGCCAACCAAAAATAACTAGCAACAGGACGACAGTGAGAAATAAAGCTCCGACCCAAAATTCTTTGTGCAAACCTTTAGCATTTGTTGGCATAAGGATAGCGACTTTCTTAGATGTTTATCTTGTTGTTCTTAAGTTATTAGGGAATTTTTAAGCCGAAACAGGCCTTTAAATAATTATATCGCGTAGAATAAATAGGTTAAAATAAAATCGGCAATAATGATGGATAAACTGGTCCTTACGACCGCTTGTGTCGCAGCCTCACCCACCGCAGCACTGCCTGTTCCACAGGTAAATCCTTGATATGCCGCAATGAAAGGAATTAAAGTTCCAAAGATCGCCGCTTTAATAAGGCATCGCACCACATCCGAAAATTTCACAAAAAAGAAAACTGTATTGAGATATTCCCCAGGGCTAGTGCCCAATTTTTGTGTTGCTAAAAAAGCCCCTCCAAAAAGAGCGACCGCAATTGAGAGAACTGTCAAAGTGCAGGCTGAAAATACAGCGCCAATCCATCTTGGAATAACCAAGTAATCAATAAAATCGATCGAAAGCATTTTCAAGGCATCTAATTGTTCTGTAACTTTCATACTTCCAATCTCTGCAGCTATTCCAGCACCTATTCTCGACGTTAAAAGCAGACAGGTAATGACTGGTCCCAACTCTCTCACCATAAGTACAGCAGAAAACGCAGGAACCAAAGCATCATGCTTTAAGACCAGTCGCATGTGAAATGCTAGTTCAAGAATCATCATGAGTCCGACAAATCCCAATGAAACAAAAATAATGGGAACACTTTGAACCCCTAAAAGATACATCTGTTGAAGAGTTTCAGCTCTCCTAAATCGGTAAGGTAATTTTAATTTTGGGATTTTTATTTTCAAAGATACCCCACATTAAAAAGATCTTGAAGAGTACTAGATGCCATTGAAAGTAAAAAATCAAAAAGAATAATAAGCATTAAATTGGTTACAGAACAGCTCTGGACTGCGGCCCCCACCCCTACCGATCCCCCTCGGGCATAATATCCCTTGTAGCAGGAAACAACCGCAATTAAGACTCCAAACAGAAAGCTTTTAACTACACTGAGAGCAATACTCCAACCTGTCACAATAGATGGAATATTATAAATATAGTTTAAAGCATTCACCCCAATAATTTCGGCAAACATGACCCCTCCGAAAATAGTCATCATCAAGCCCACTATTAAAAGCAGAAAGCTTGAGATTACGACGGCCCAAATTCTAGGAAGAATAATGTACTCTATAGGATTTGCACCTAATAGCCGAATGGCATTTAACTGCTCTGTCACCCCCATAGTCGCGAGTTCAGCTGAGGTATAGGCCCCTACTTTTCCTGAGAGAAGAAAGGCAATAAGAACAGGCCCTACATTACGAAGAGTCGCAGAAGTGGAAAGCCCCCCTAAAAAAGCCTCAGCTCCAAAATCCTTAAGCTGAAGATCGATTTGAATAGCCATAATAGCCCCCACAAAAAGCCCGGCAGTGATAGTCATTCCCAGGGATCTAACCCCCACCTGAAAAATCTGTTCAACCACCTGATTCCATTTTGTCTTGTTTTGGAAGGTTAAAACAAGACACTCTAAGGAAAAGAGAATCATTCCCCCAAAAGTTCTAACAAGTTTTCGGCTAGCTTCCATATTAAAATCCCATCTGAAATTCCTGAGCCAATTTAACTGTTGTACTTTTAAATTTCTCAGGTGTGCCATCAAAAACAATTTTTCCATTTTCAAGCAAAATAATTCTATCCGCAACAGCTAGAGCACTCTTAATATCATGCGACACTACAACTGTTGTGATCTTTAGTTGAGCTGTGAGTTTTTTAATAAGTTGATTAAGTCCTGTGGTAGCTATGGGATCCATTCCTGTTGTGGGTTCATCGAATAGAAGATATTCAGGTTCTACAGCAAGGGTTCTGGCGATGCTAACCCTCTTTTGAGTCCCGTAACTTAACTGACTAGGATATTTTTCAACTATAGATTCATCTAATCCTACTAAAGATAATTTCTCTTTAACTCGAATTTCAATCTCTTTGGAGTTTTTCAAAAGTCCCCTAGCCCTTAATCCAAAGGAAATATTTTCAAATACAGTTACAGAATCTAGAAGTGCTGGGAACTGAAAAACAAGACCACACTGTTTTCGAATTTGAGACAGAATGACTATATCTGAAACATCAACTTTTTTATTCCCCACAATCACACTTCCGGAATCTGGCGTCTCTAGCCCCACTATATGCTTCAATAGCACCGATTTTCCCACTCCGGATTTTCCCAAAACAAACAAACACTCCCCAGACGGAACCGAGAATGAAATCTCATTTAAAACCTTTAGATTCGTGAAAGATTTGGAAAGTTTTTCAATCACTATCATTCTGACTCCAAGCGGGTAAGAGGCCCCTTAAGAAGCCCACGAACAAATTGAAAAACAACAGGATTATTTGAATCTAAAATTTCTTCAGCTGTTCCTATCTGAAGTATTCTACCCTCATGTAAAAATGCTATTCTTGCTAAATTCTTCCTGGAAACACCAAGTGCTAAATCGAGTTCACTTGTCGCTATAAGTGTAGCTGTCTCTTTTTCCTTATGAACTTTTAAAATGAGTTCCACAATATGCTTTGAGGTGATCGGATCTAAACCTGCTGTAGGATCATCATAAAAAACCACCTCAGGTTCTAGTACCAAAGCTCTAGCAATTCCAAGCCGTTTCTGCATTCCACCACTCATTTCAAATGGAAATTTAGATTCACTCCCTCTTAATTCTACTTGGCTTAGTATTTTCTGAGCTACCTTTAGAGACTGCTCAGGAGAAAACAAAGTTAACTCCTTTAAAGGAAATAAAAGATTTTCCAAAACAGTAAGGGAATCAAAAAGTCCGCTTCGTTGAAATGTCATTGAAACTCGTCTCAAGATCATGCGTCGATCTTTTGAGTTTAACATTGCAAGCGGAGCTCCTTGAATAAAAACATCCCCTGTCTGAGGAGAATAAAGCCCAGCTAAAATTTTAAGAAGTGTCGTTTTCCCCATTCCACTAAGGCCTATCAGAAACAAAACCTCGGAACGTTTCAAAGAAAGATCCAACAGATCAATCACCGGCTGTGGTGCGTCACCATATCGAAAGGTAATGCCTTGAGCTTTTACAACTTCATTTTCATTAATAGAGGTGTCCATGGTAAAATCATTCTACCAAATTCCAATGAGAAAAGACTGTCGCAATTTACTCTGGGTTATAGGTAAAGGAGGACTCCTAGGTTCATCTTTACTAAGTCGCCTTAATTTTCATCAATCCGAATTTAATCTATGGAGCCTTTGCCGTCCATTTACTTGGAACGAGCCAGATATTTTAAAAAAACAGATTCGCGAACAGATTCAGTTTTTTCAAATAAAAGCTTTAAATTTTGAAAGTTGGGTCATCATTTGGGCTGCTGGGGCCGGAGTCATTGGCTCTTCAGATTCTGCCTTAGAAATGGAAACCCAATATTTTAGATTCTTTATTAACGAACTTCAAAAATCCTTTTCTGAAAAGCTAAATAGAGGGCGTTTTTTTCTTGCGAGTTCAGCTGGGGGGGTGTGGGGCGGAGCCCAGACCTTTCCGATTACAGAGGAAACTCCAACCTGTCCGATTTCAGAATATGGAAAACAGAAATTAAAACAAGAAGAGACATTAATAAAACTAGCCCTCGCCTATCCTCAATTTCAAGTCTTAATTGGACGCATTTCAAATCTATATGGCCCTGGTCAAAAACTTTCAAAACCTCAAGGGCTTTTGTCACAACTATGCCGAAGTGTCCTTCTTAGATCTCCGCTGAATATTTTCGTTCCTCTGGATACGGTCAGAGACTATATTTTCGCTGAGGACTGTGCTGAACTTATACTTCGAGCTCTAAAAAATATTCCACTCGCTTTACCAGATAAGAATTTAATACTAAAGATTTTTGCCTCTGAAGATCCCGTTTCAATCTCAACTCTTTTACATCAACTTCGAAGACTCACCCATCGAGATCCAATAATAACTCAACCCAATCATTCTCTCACTGTTCAACAACCTAAAGAACTCTTCTTTAAATCACAGGTTTTATTAGACTCTTATACCTGTAAGCCTCTTATTGAGGGGTTAAAACAACTTTTAGATTATCAGGAATCATTACTCCAAGCAGGAGATTTGCCTTATCCAGAAGCTATATAGCATTAACCAGTTACCCCATATAAAACCTTTATAAAGGAGCCTTATGACTCTCTTAATTAAACTCACTATTCTTTCACTCTCTCTACCAGTTCTGGCTCTAGCTAATTCATTGCACACAATTCACGAGGAGATTGAAAGAGACTATCACCCTTACTATCTCAATTTAGCCTCGGGCGACTTAAATAAACTTAAACAATCAAGAGGCAGAACTCGTGATCCTTGGCCTGTAAATATTAAATCAATTGGTCACACAATGGCTAGCTATCAACGCTATGGGGGGCTAAGTGAAGCCTATTTTCATCATGGCTTAGACATTCGAGCCGACGCGGGGAGTGATGTTATTTCTTCCGCAGGTGGACAAGTGATCAATATCGAAAACTATATGCCAGGAAGCGATGCCTACTGGGAGGTTGCAATTCTTGATGAGCAAGGTTTCATCTGGCAATACCATCACATTGAAAGAGAATCGATTCCCCAATCTATTTTTGATGCCTATAAAAACAAAACCCCTATTAGTGTAGGAACTAAACTAGGTGAAGTTTATTATTGGTCGATTGTGACTTTTGGAGAGAGATATCACCACCTCCATCTTAATATTTTGGGCAAAGACAGGGCCTATTTAAATCCTTTTGAGTTTTTAGAGCTCTTATCGGATAACTCTGCGCCAGAAATATCTCGATTTTATTTGATTAAAAATGGGAGCGCTGTTTCTGGTAATTCTGTTTCAGCGAACAACTATACGATTGGAGCTGAAATCAAAGATCTCATTCTTAGCAGTGTTTTCATAGTACCCGCCAATGAAATTAAAATATCTATCGATGGCCAAAGCCCTATAACCGTCTGGAAATTTGAAACTTTACCTGGAGAGTCTGATAACGAAAAATTTGTAAACCAGTTCTACATTCCTAAAATTGCTTGTGGAGACTACAATTGTCGAAAACCTATTATTGACTTAGGCTTCAAAAAGATTCCAGGTCAGGTATTTCCCCTCACCTCGGGGAAACACAACTTAGAGCTCTGGGTTGCAGACTACAATGGGAATGAAGCACAAAGCTCTTTTGATTGGATAGTTGAATAACTTTTATCTAGAAACTCACGGCACCACATTTCAATACTCAAGATAGAAAAGATTAGAAATGTTGCATCGATCTGTCTTGTTCTATCCATCTCAATAAGACGCAAAACCTCTTTAGGGTTAAAGAGCCCTCTTCTTTTTAAAACTGATTCAGAGAGAGCTTCTCGAACCGTTTCGGCCAATTCTGTATTTAACCAATAACGAATAGGCAAACCAAAGCCCTGTTTTGAACGGTTCAGAATAGACTCAGGAACATAGGGTTTAACAGCCTGTTTGAAAATATACTTATTTTCAAAGTTTTTACGCTTAAGTTTGGGTGGGATCTTAGCCACAAAGTTAACTAGTTGTTTATCAACTAAAGGAACTCTCACCTCAACCCCTTGAGACATACTCATTTTATCTACATAATTTAAATTGTGATCGGCTAGAAAATGTTTGGTCTCTAAGTAGAGAATTCGATTTAAAAGATTTTTCTCCCCCTTGATTCGTCCTAAAGAACGGATAAAGGGTTCCAGTTCATTAGTTCTTTGCAAATCCTGTGATTGAAACCTTTCTCCGAGAATAGGCGCAACAGAATCTGAAAAGGTAGCCATAAAACAACTGGAAATACGATGTTCTAGATCCCATTGAAGGCTTTCCATGACTTTCGCAACTTTTCTTAACCGGCCATTTCTAAGAAGCGTCACCCCTCCTGAGGATTTAGCCAAGTGATGAGATGAAAAGGCTAATGCTTTTCTGAAAGGCAATGGAACCCACTTCCATATTTTTTCTAACTCGACCACATTATGCCTGAAGTAGCCTGAAAAGATATCGTCTCCTCCGGAGCCTGAAAGAAGAACTTTAATACCTAGTTCCCGAGCTTTTTTTGAAATTAACATGGCATTTATTGCAGAGGGATCGGCTTGGGGTTCATCTAGATGAAAAATGACCTTCTCTAACGATTTAAAATCGGATGGAGTCACTTCTACAATCGATAACGGAAAATTAAGTTGTTTAGCAACCTCTTTGGCATAGTAGAGATCATTTTTTTGAGCCCCTTCTTTATTCTCATGGCCGATAGTAAAGCAATGGAAAGGTTTTAAAGGGGCTGCCTCTTTCATTAGAGCGACCACACTCGTTGAATCAAGCCCCCCCGAAAGGAAGGCCCCCACCGGCACATCAGAAATAAGCTGCCTCTTTATAGCTTCTTTCAACTGATCTCTTAATTCCAATGTAATCTCTTCTTCGGAAGTCTCTCCCAAAGTTTCGCCATAAGGAATATCGTAAAAATACTTTTTCGAATGAATTATGCCGTTTCTAACAAGTAACCATTCTCCTGGCTCCAACTTCTTAATTGCCTGAAAAGGGGTTCTAGGTGCTGGAGAGTATAAATAGGAGAGAGACTGCTTCAAAGAATGAAGATCAAGCTCTTTTGAAACCTGATCGGAACAGAGTAAAGCCTTAATTTCAGAGGCAAAAAGAAATCCTTTGGAGGACTGACAATAGTAGAGTGGTTTAACCCCAACTCCATCTCGAAAAAGAAGGAGATCCCCTTTTTTAATTCCTTCTCGCTGTCCCGTCTCTCTCCCATCGTAGAGAGCCAGTGCAAAGATTCCATTCAACTTTGAAAAGGCTTCGATCCCATATTCTGCATATAAATGCAGAATAACTTCAGTATCTGTTTGAGACTTAAAAACATGGCCTTTGTTCTCTAGCTCTTTCTTAAGTTCCAAAAAGTTATAGATCTCTCCATTGTAGGTTAACCAAAGCGCAGAATCTGGAGAACCGATAGCCGTCCCCGAAGGGGAAAAACTCATGGGTTGTGTACCCGCCGCACTTAAATCCAAAATAGAGAGTCTTCGATGAGAGAGTCCTACCCATTGGTCTTTAAATGAAAGTCTTATCTCTCCTTGACCATCTGGACCACGGTGGCTAAGACTCTCCCCCATGCGTATCAGTAACTCAGAATCAAAGCTTCCAAAAAACCCTGAAATTCCGCACATGGTAAAATCCTTTTCAAAAGAGTGGCCAAATCGAAAGTCTAATTTTATTATTATATCATGAAGATCTTTAACACAGCGATTCCAGAAGTCCTCTTAATTAAGCCCAAAGTTCTCACCGACTCTCGAGGATTCTTTTTTGAACACTGGCACAGAAACCGGTATCAGGAAGTAGGGCTTCCTAAGGAATTCGCTCAAGACAACATCTCATTTTCGAAAGAAAAAGTTCTAAGAGGGCTCCATTTCCAACATCCCAATGATCAGGGAAAGTTAATTTCGGTCTTAGCGGGCGAGATTTTTGATGTTGCGGTAGATATTCGCCCCAACTCTCCTAATTTTAAACAGTGGGTTGGATTTAGTTTATCATCTGAGAATCACCACCAACTTTGGATTCCCAAAGGATTTGCCCATGGTTTTCTTGTAATGAGTTCATCAGCTCTGGTCTCTTATAAGTCGACTGATTTTTATAACCCACAAAACGAATTAACTCTGCTCTGGAATGATCCTGAACTCAATATTGAATGGCCAGCCCATAATCCCGAACTCTCTGAGAAGGATCTAAGAGGAATATCTATTTCCGAAATTGACCAATTAAAACTGCCTAAAATGTAGCCACTTTTTTATCCCTTTTAAAATCAAGTGGTAAATTCTCGTAACCTTAAAAGAATTAAGTCTATCTTCTTTCCTTTCTTGAGCAAGTTAAAAGAAGTAAAATAGAATATATGACCTCTATACTAAGAAAATGCTTTCTTCACACAGGTGCATTACTTCTGTTCTGTCATTTTTTATGTTTTGGCGAAGCGGTCACCCCTAACGTACAACCCTCTCCTCCACTTCCACCAAGTTGTAATGGCTGTAATGTAATTCCAATGGGAATCATTGCTCTCCCTCCAGTACCTGCGGAACAGAAAACTTTCACCTCACCTGTTCCCTTAAACATAGAAGTAATCAAAGCAGTCTATTTTTTAAAAGATCCTGATAAGGAATTTCAAAGAATCTCTCGGTTTGTAGCTGGAGTTAAACCCTATTGTTCGAAAGGAAAATCTTACAAAGAAGAATCGACCTCTGGAAAACTGCTCCTTAGCCTCTGTGTACTTTGCCAAGTTTTGGAAAAAGGGCCCATTACGGAACATGCGGCTCTGGGGATTGCTAAAGAAGAGAGTTCTAATCTCTTAACACCCGATAAAAACTTGACTTTAAGTATGGCTCTAGCAACTGCAATCGCCGATTTTAACACTCTCTCAAAGGAGATCTATTTAGAAGATCCTAAGCTTCTACTCAACCCCACCCCTTTTATTTCATTCGTTCGTAACGAACTAAGCTACTTAAAAAGCGTAGAAAGGAAGTTTCAGCCATCCATTTCACAATAAACCTGATAAACTAAATTGATGATTCAGATTCCAATTCTTATATCATTTTGGATATCAAGTATTTTTCACTTGAATCTGGCTCTAGCCGAAAAAACAACTTCACAGCCTAAGGCCCCTATCTCTCAAAAAAACAATTCCGCCATTACAACAACAAGCGCTGAAGAGGTTCTAGATAATACTGAACGAAACCGAAAATATCGCGAAACCCTAAAAAAAAACTGGCTCATTCCTATGTCAAAAGGGGAATATGAAAGATTGAGTCGAAGATTTAAAGGATTAGCCCTTTTTGACACTGAACGAAGACCTTGGGTAATCCCTGGTATAACCCTCGTGACTCCCTCTGGCTACTCAGCTCAATGGGGGGATGTTTTCTGGGGTTTTAGTGTTAATGACAGAACTCGATTTGGAAGAATTGCCGATGCCTATGCCGCGATTGGATTTGGGCTAGGAGATCCTATAAAATGGCTTGGTTTTGAAGTCATATTAGGATTTCTCAATGTAAGAAAAATTTTTAATTCTGGCAAAGGACTAAGCGCTAAAGTAAGTCACACTTTTCCAGATGGAACTTCAATTGCTATCGGTAAGATCGACTTTTTGCAATGGCCTAAAAACTCTGCTGACACAGGGTCAAGCGAATACATTGCACTATCAAGAGCTTTTCAATTGGAATATGATCCTAGAAAACCCTTTAGTTTACTCGTTGTTAATATAGGAATCGGTGACGGGCAATTTAAATCGGATGAGAAATTTAAATCCTTAGAGCCTGGCGTTGGACTCTTTAGCTCAATCAGTTTACGAGTGATTGAACCTGTGAGTCTTATCGCCAATTGGAACCACAATCTTCACTTAGGAGCTTCAATAGCCCCCTTTAGAAGATTTCCTTTGCTTTTAACTTTAGGAGTTTTGGACACGTTAAAAACCCAAGGGGATGGGCTCAGATATGTAGTAAGTATCTCCTATTCAGACTCTGTTTTCTCCAGAACCTTTCCCGTTGACTGGTTTAGAGGAGAAAAGCTCTAATCGCAGTGGCTATTTAATTGAGTCTTTAAGTCAGTTTGTAATTCATAAATCTTATGGCTAATCAAAAGTTGAAACCATAGCCCGTGAAGAAAATGGTAGCTTAACCCCTGCCAGCCCTCCAAAAACCCCCCCCGAATAAAATAACAAAAAACAAAGTAGAGCCACGGTCTCACAAAAAGTGGCAGCCGATCCCAAAGGTTGTATTTCAACCATCTCTTTTTATTAGCCTTAAAATCAACTAGGCTTAGTTTCTCTTTTCTCTTTAAAAATTCTCTGGCTGCTATTTCCGCATAGTTGAGATGCTTAATATGCCAATGATTAATACCATTATTATCTTCATGAATGAGATCGCAGTTTAAATCTCCTATTTCTTCATCAACTAATAAATGCTCATTAAGCTTACGATCCTCGCAATAAACATGATTAACTCGAGCTAATCGTAACAGCCAAACGGGATAATACCCTCTCTTAATCCACTTCCCATTCCATATAAATCTACGTTTAACTCTAAAGCCATTCTTACTTAGATTGTGATTTAAAACAGATCTAATCTCTAAAGCTAACTCAGGGCTGATTTTTTCATCGGCATCTAAAACCAAGACCCATTCCGTGGAGATTCCAGTTTGTTTCAGTGCAAAGTTTCTTTGTTCTGAAAACCCAATAAATCTATTTTGAATAACTCTAGCTCCTAGACTTTGAGCAATTGCTACCGTTCTGTCTTTACTTAAAGAGTCTACCACCACGATCTCTTGAACTATAGATTTTACACTCTCAATACAACCTTGAATGTTCATTTCTTCATTAAGAGTTAAAATTAGAGCAGTAAGATTTAGTTTCATTTTTCTAGTCTTATTTGAAATTATAAATTTTGGAAATTCTGGTTAAATCCGTATTCTCTAAGAACTCTAGTGTCTTTTTTAATATAAACAAGAGAGGAAACTTTCTAACAATAGCAAAACTCAAACCTATTATACCAGACTCACTAAATACATTTTGTAAATAAACAATTAAAAACACTAACCAAATTTTATCTCCATAAGGAAGCTCTAGGCTCTTGATAATTATTATGTAACCAGTAAACACAATTAACTGAAAGATAATAACGCCCCACAATCCTCCGATAGCATACGACTCAGCAAAAAAACCAAAGGCAATTGCAGTACCATTATTCTCTTCTCTTATTAATCCCGAGATTTTAGCTAAAGCATCTCCCATAAGTTCAGAATCTTTCAACCACTTGCCAGTCAAAGACCTTGGTAAAATATAAAATCTATCCCAGAAAAACTTAAATCCTTCGGGCTCTCTAAAATTATAAGCGGAAATTAGGACATCAGCCTCGTGCACAAGTGAAAATCTATCCAAAAGCGGAAAGGCTTTTTCATAGTAATATTTCTCAAACCCCAATTCACTCATTGAGGAGCTCTCTAGATGCATTTTGTATTCGTGATATCGCTCAATAGATGAAAAGTTTTGTTCAAGGTATTCCTTTAAAGCAGGAATAGTATCTTTCCAAGAGTTTTTACGGTAGACGCTTCTTCCATCATTTGACAATGGAGTTAGGACCAATATCATTAAGAGAAGAGTGACAAATCCGAGTAAGATCTCTTTTAAGCTTACTCGATAAGAATTCAAAACCAAAGTAACCAGTAATACAAAAACAGGTTCAAACATTAATAGTTTTGAAGCATTAAGAACCCCGAAAATAAAACTCCACCCCAACATGAGTCCTGAACCCAAACTAAGAAAGCTCTTTCCTTCGGTCCTAGTCAAAACTTTATTCAGCTCATAGGCTATACCTAAAAAGGTAAGCGGTTGTAGATAGGATAAAAGATTTATAAAAGGCGTTAAGTAAATTGAAAAATAATACTGAAACATAACCATGGTCTGACAAAAAATGCCCCCAAAATACAGGGCCCATGACAGTTTATTTGAAATTGAATTAGAATGAGGTTTAATTAAATTCTTAAATCTAATATTGAATCTCGAACACAGAAAAGCAATGCTTAAAACTAAAGCCATTCCAATACTGTAAACTAAGCCAGTGGTCTCAGGATCCTTTAATCCCTGATCTGCAGCTTGCCCAAAAAACACTTTCATAAACTGAGAAATAACAACGTGCCTAAGACCAAATAAAGTAATTAACCAACCTTCAACCGAGGATAGTCCTCCTAAAATATTGAAAGTAATTCCCATACAAACATGAAAAAAGAAAATATATAAAGCAAAGATTGGTAAGGTGCCCTGGAACAATTGACATGCAAAAATAGTAAAGCTGTAAGTTCCCCAAACGGTAAAAGGAATGATAAAATTAGGCTTAAGATGAATTTCCATTAGAGCCTTACTTTTTCAATTGATTGACTATCACCAGACTCGAAACCACAAGCCCTAGTAAAGTTGCAGTAAGTCCCACTACAGCTACCGTATTGTTTGAGATCACAGGTTCTTTGGGGGCTACAAGAACGATATCGTTAGCTTCCAAATTAATCGGCCTACCCATTCCACGCTCATTCACTAATTGTTTTAAATTAATATTGATAACGCGCTCAGTCTCTTCGCTACGTCTCTTAATTGAGACATCCTCCATGTTAGCATCAACCATGGTGCCTCCAGCCAAAGCTAATAAACGCACAATGTCCGTCTGTTTTGGAATGTGATAAACGCCTGGCTTGTTTACAGCACCTAAGAGATGAATCGGAACCAAAATTTCTCCCTGATATAGCTCGGAATAATATTCATTGGCTCGTGTGTAATTTTGATTTTTTTTTAAGTTTTCCAAGAGCGAGGGATTAGACTCTGCCATAGCCTGCTGAGACATAATTAATGAAAAAATACTGAGACATCCCAAAAAAGAGGCCCGGGGTGTCAAGCAAGAATTGCGGAGTAATTTCATAGAGATCTTCCTTTATACTTACTTATGAATTGCTTAGTAATGCGGTGACTTACTAAGGTTTACGATTTTACGCTACAAGGCTAGGAATATGAAGTTATAGAGGTTCTCGATAAAAACTTGTAAATTAATTATATCAAGTAGAAAAAAACTGTAAAGACTTTAGATTATTCAACTCTTCTCCGAAAAGACCCTATGAGCTTAAACGATCCCTCAGCACGCTCCATTCACGGAAGAGAGAACACTCTTACCTCCTCACACTCCCAACAGCCTTTAGACATCGTATTTGAGAACTTCATTGCCCTACTCAAGCGCCGTAAGTGGGTGGTTATTATTCCTGTTCTTGTAGCTGAAGCCTTTGCACTCTATTCATATTTTGTTTTAGTTACTTACACTGCAACTTCAAGTTTAATTATTCAAAAGCCTGAAAACAGTTCATTACAAGCTCTTTCAGTCGACTTAGGGGCTTCTGGCACCCAGTTACTAAGTTCATCTTTGAATAAGGACACTTATCTAGAAACTGTTCTCCTTTACCTAAATACTCATGATTCATTTTATGAGGCCGCAAAAAACATATTAGAAACTCAATCTGGAAAAAAAACTTTTGAAGATCTGAAACAAACAAATTCAAGACCTACTGGATTATTTACCAATTTTTTTAACTGGCCCATCGAATCAAACAAGAATACAAAGACTGATCCAATCAAAAAATTCAGTCTAATGTTAAAAAAATCTACCAAATATAACAAATCGACGGTTCCTGGTTTTGTTATTTCAGTTACCACAGTCTCTCCCGAACTATCAGTAACTATAGCCAGACAAATGTCAGAGCAATCTCAGGCCATCATTACTCGTAGGGATTTGAAACAACTTGAAGAGGGAAAAAATTACATTCTTAGTAAAACAGAGGAAATAACAGACTCTCTATCTGAAGTAGAAAAAGAGATGTTATTGATCCGTAAAAGCTCGGCAGGTCCAATCACTCAAAAAGGTATCACAGAAACATTCTCAAGTCTTCAGAGCATCAAATCCGAACTTGAACAAAACCGAATAATACTTGAACAAAATGAAAAACTGATTCATTCCATCACTGCAAATTTGCGCAATAAACGGAAAAATTCTAACTCTTCAAGAATAGATCTTACCACTTTAGCCATCATTAAAAGACAACTGGTTGCTTTAGAGGCCAGAAAGCGGGGACTCCTTTCGGAAGGGATGGCTAAAAACTCTCCTCAGGTCTTATCCCTACAAGAAGAGATTGAACACACCGAAAAGCAACTTCCAAAAAATATCTCTATTGAAAAAGAACTACTAAAAGATGGTTCTCTAGATTTTCTAGAGGATAATATTAATCCGGAAATAAGACTTTCTGAGCTAAGAAAAGAAAATTGGTTACTTAGGACTAGAATAAACTTAGCCAACAAGGCTCTTTTAGCTGAAAAAATATCTAGAGAACCTCTTCCCGAAGCGGAACAAAAGTACTATGCCCTTAATAAACAACTAGAAATGAAATATATACTTTTCGCAGACCTCTCGAAGCAGTTATTCAATATCGATGTCAGCCGAATCGCAATTCAAAACAGAGTACTTAACATTGAAGCTCCGGCAATATTCTCGGTGTTACGGCGTCCTACTCTTTTCCCCGTAGTTCCTATGGCCTTTATTTTAGCTTTTGTTTTTGGAGTTCTGATTGCTACTATTATTGACAGCTACGATCCTTCCATTGTGACTACTAAAGACTTGCCTGGGTTTAATTATATCTCACTTGGAAACATTCCTTTTATTAAAGAAATAGAGAAAATGAAAACTCCCAATAAAAATAATTTACTAAAATCTCTTGTCTTTCGACACAAGCTTGATCTTCCACAAACTCTTCCATTTAAAAGGGTTAGAACTCGCCTAATTCATCTTGAAAAAGAGTTTCCACAAAGGCAAAAGGTAATCTCTATCCATAGTACTCATTCGGGAGATGGGAAGAGCTTCATTACCGCTAATTTAGCCGCATCATTGGCCGCACTTAATAAGAAGGTTTTGTTAATTGACTGTGATCTTCGTAAAAAAGCCTTGTCACGCGAATTCGATCAGGGACATACCAAGGGGCTTTCCACATTTCTTGAGAACCCTAAACTAACAGATTACAGTTCTCTTATAGTTCCTAATCTTCAACCGAACCTAGACCTATTTCCCTCAGGCCCTGCAGCACAAAACTCTGCCGAGCTAATTAACTCCCAGAAATTTACGCATTTAATAAGTAAATTAAGGGAATCCTACGATTTCATTTTTTTAGATGATGCCCCATTCTTAGCTCTGCCCGATTCAGAGATTATAGCTAGTCAATCCGATATTATAATAGTAATTGCTGCCTGCAACAAAACTAAAGTTAACGATTTCGCCAATATGATAGAACACTTCCTTCAATATGGTGAAAAACCAGTCTGTATTATATTGAATCGTACTAACTCAAAAAACCAGTTATATTACTATTATAGTTCAGTAGAAGAACAAAAACCCAGGGCACGCGCAGCCTAAACCTTTAACTTAACTTGAACCACCCCCCTATTATCTTAATCATTGGCCAGTTTAGCGGTGAACACATTGGTTTTCATTTGAAAGTAGGGGTTCAAAACCTAAAAATATCTCATCAGTCCTTAAATGTTAAAAGCTGTAAATCACAAATGGGAATTCTTAATCAAATCTCTTGGAGACTATTTGATAAAACCTATTGGCACCAAGAACAATTTCAAAAACAGATTTTTTTTGAACTAAATAAATCTGCCTCGAATGCTGTTATAGTTGTAGGAACCTCCCCTGTGAACTGCCATACTCTAAAGAAAATCAATTCAAATCGAGTTAAAACGATAAATTTTGTCACTGATGATCCTTGGAATCCAGCTCACTTATCACGCTGGTACTTAAATTCATTAGCTGAATATGATCTTTTGATTACTCCGAGAAGATCAACTTTAAATCAATTAAAGCAAGTTTCTAAGGGCAAAGTTATTTATTTACCCTTTGCTTACAATCCACAAGTCCACTTTGAAGAGTCTCAGCTAACAACCGATGATTTTAGACGATACAGTTGCGATATTATGTTTTTTGGAGGAGCCGACAAAGATAGACTTCCCTATATTTGTGAACTTATTCGTTCAGGACTTACAGTCAAACTTTACGGCGGATACTGGGAGCGATACCCTGAGACCAGACCTTTAACTTTAGGAATTGTACCCCCTGCAGAACTTCGAAAAGCTGTCAAAGCCTCTAAAATTGTTTTAAATTTAGTTCGTCGTTCCAATCGTGATGGTCATGTCATGAGAAGTTTCGAAGTCCCCGCTATGGGAGGCTGCATGTTGAATGAAGAGACAGAGGAGCACATCGAAATATTTGGCAGTGAAACCCTTCCCTTTTTTCGAACCCCAGAGGAGATGGTAAAACAGGCAAAAATTTTAATTAAATCTCCCGAACTAAGAGAAAAATTTGTACGATTAGGCAAAAATAAAATAGTCGGTGGAGAAAACACCTATTCAGATCGGCTGAGAACTATTTTAAAAGAGATAGAATCTTGACTGAAAAACCCATTCCTACGCCTCGCATCACCTGTATTAAAAGGCATAGTTTTTCCTCTGTATTTCTTACCCAAATACACCGATAATATATAGAAATTACTGATTTTTTACTCCATTCATCTATGAAACAACTTATTCAATCTTTACGCTCAGGAACTATTGAGCTTATTGAAACTCCTATTCCCGCAGTTCGACCAGGACATCTACTTATTCAAACCTATGCTTCAATTATCTCAAAAGGGACTGAGGAAAATTTGCTCGAATTTGGGCGGGCCTCTCTCTTTCAAAAAGCAAAATTACAGCCCGATAAAGTTACTCAAGCCAGAGCTAAATTAAAAACAGATGGCTTTAACGCAACACTTACTTCGATTCGAGCTAAGCTCGATAAACCCATCACCCCTGGATATTCTCAGAGTGGAGTTGTGGTAGCGATTGGTTCTGAAGTTTCTAATTTCAGAGTTGGAGATCGTGTGGTTTCCAATAGCTCACATGCTGAATTTGTCTGTGCCCCGACTCAACTATGTGTCAAAATCCCAGACCTGAGCCCAATCTCGTTTGAAGAGGCCGCATTTACACCCATCGCTTCAATCGCTTTACAGAGTGTAAGACTCTTAAATCCTACCCTTGGAGAATATGTGGTCGTTCAAGGTTTAGGAGTCATCGGTCTCATTACAGTTCAACTTTTAAAAGCGCAAGGTTGCCAGGTTATGGGAATCGACTTCGATGGCCCACGATTGGAGTTGGCTCAGAGCTGGGGGGCTGAAATTCACTCACTAACTCAAAATCCAAATCCTGTACCTCATGCAATAACCTTTTCTAAAGGCCAGGGGGTCGATGGAGTTATTGTTTCAGCCTCCACTCAATCCTCAGAGCCCATTCACTTTGCAGCTCAAATGAGTCGTAAGCGTGGAAAGATTATTTTAGTCGGATCCACAGGAACAAAACTGAGTCGAACCGACTTCTACGAAAAGGAACTTTCATTTCAGGTCTCCTGCTCCTATGGGCCTGGAAGATATGACAAAGTTTATGAACAAAAGGGGGTTGACTATCCCATCGGTTTTGTCAGATGGACCGAAAACAGAAATATGGAAGCCATTTTGACCTTGATGAAAGAGAGAAAAATAAATCTTACACCTCTTATTTCTCACCGTTTTCCCTTTTCAGACTCTATGAATGCTTATGATCTCATTGCTTCAAAACAACATTCAAATGCTATTGCTTTGAGCTATCCCGTAGGTTGTCAACCTCTTGTAAAACACAGTAGACCCCATTTGTTCTCTTTAACTAAAAACACAACATCCCCCCGATTGGGAATGATTGGTTCAGGAGAACACACAACACGGGTTCTTTTACCTCTTCTTAAAAAACTAAAACGAATTCCTACAAGTATTTGCTCGCTCTCTGGTTTAAGTGCAACCCTTGCAGCAAGAAAATTTGGAATTGCTGAAAGCTTTAGCGATACGAACCCAATTATTAATTCTCCAAATATTGATGCTGTTTTAATAGCAAGTCGACATGATTCTCACGCTGAATTAGTAATCCAAGCGATTTTCCAGAATAAACATATTTTTATCGAGAAACCTATAGCGACTTCAATAGACGAGCTCAATCAAATCGAGAAAGCAATAATTTCCTCTAAGTTTTCTAAAAATATTTGGGTGGGTTATAATCGCAGGTTCTCTCCTATAAGTCAGAAACTAAAATCTTTATTATCTAACACAATCGGGCCTAAACACATGGTGTACACCGTGAATGCTCTTTCACTTTCTGAGACTCACTGGACTCAGGACAGAACCTCAGGTGGAGGTAGGATTGTTAGTGAGTTAGGCCATTTTATAGATCTGCTAAGATTCTTTACTGATGCTCCTATTCTCGATTTTAGTGTCACCCGCGTATCGAGTGAACTTATCGATCCCTGTAATAGCCTTACAGTATCGCTTAAATTTGAAGAGGGTTCGGTCGCAACACTCACCTATTCGACTCTCGGCAATCGCGCTTACCCCAAAGAAACACTCGAAATTTTTACAGATAACAAAGTTGCGATCATTGACAACTTTAAAAGTTTAACGGGTTATGGCTTCAAAAATTTCACAAAAATGAAACTATGGTCTCAGGATAAGGGGCATGAGAATTGTCTGTCACAATTCATCAATTCGATTTCGATTTCAAATTCACAATTTGACAACCTTCGCTGGACTGAAATTTTAGAAATCAGTCGAGTAATATGTCAAATTCAAGATTCTACAACAATAGAAAAAAAATATTCACCTCGAGTTGCCTAATATCTCATCCATGAACTTACCTATTTTTAAGTTTTTTGAACGCCTCTACTTTTCATTCTCTTATCACCAACTAGAACAGTTCCTTAACAGATTTCTGGTTAAACTCTATGCCCCGTTTAAACACCCCTATTTTCTATTTAAACATTCTCTAAATTACCGACCTAAACTCATCCTAAGACAGCCACTTCCAACTCTTATTGATTTCCCTGAGCAGCTATTACCTTTACTCAAAACAAGCTCCAAGTATCACAGCTCCTTATCACAAGCTATAAACTTAGAATCACTTTCACTCCTAGAACAGTTCGAGCACCACTCACATCGAAATCTCATTAGTCCAGTTCTCAAGCAAGATAGATGGAATTATGTTTTCGATTGGATCCAACGCTTTCCCTTATCTGATAAAAAATCCTATAAAATCAGTTGGCATCCTTATGTAACTTCAAAACGGATTCAGAGCTGGTCCGCACTGTGGTTAATGGCTCCTCCTCAAAATGAAATCCGAAAAATTATTTTAGATTCTTTTTTTATTCACATTTTATGGCTTAAAGCCAATCTGGAAAAGGACATTAAAGGTAATCACCTCTGGGAAAATGGCCAAGCCCTCATTTTAGGAGGCTCATTGTTTGAGGGCGCTATGGCAAATAGGTGGCTCACGCAAGGACTTAACATTCTCAAGTCTTGCATCAAGACCCAGCTTCTAGACTCAGGAGAACACTTTGAGAAATCGCCTAGTTATCACTTAGAACTTGCTAACGGACTTTCATTCTTACTGCCTTGGTTGAAACTATCTGCCCCCGAGGAAGTAATCTTCTTCAAAACTCAATCCGAAAAAATGTTAGATTTTGCCACTAAAATTGCACACCCTTCTGGAAAACTACCCTTCTTTAATGACTCTTGGGAAATGCATTTATCTCCATCAACACTTTCGATTCATGATTGGGTGGGAGATTATTTCGTCTCTCGTAAAAGTAATTCTTTTTTTGTTTTTGACGCTGGAAACCTGGGAGAAGATTCTCTACCTGCCCATGCTCACTGTGATCTATTAACTTTTGAGATGTCTTTTAAAGATTCTCCCTTAATAATCAATAGTGGAACTTTCTGCTACCAGGGGGATAAAAGAAACGAATATCGCCAGTCAAAATCTCATAATGTCATGCTAGTTAACGATAAAAATTCAGCTGATATCTGGTCGAGCTTTCGTATGGGAAGAAGAGGCCACATTTTAAAAAGAAACTTTGAGAAATCCGAGATAGGAACCTGGATTTCAGCTTCACATGATGGATACAAACACTTAGGCTTCCCAGAAGTGACTCGTTTATGGTTCCTTTCAGAAAAACCTCATTTTTGGTGTTCTTTTCATCTAATTTCGAAGTCATCAGGGGCTGGAGACTTCCAAGAGTTTATTCATCTACACCCCTTAGTCCAAGTGGCCTGTCAACATGCTGAACTTGGAGATCCCAATGGATTTACCCAAGCCACTCTAAAAACAGATGAATTTGAACTTTGTTTTCAGCCCTTAGGTCCAGCTCAGACACCGACACTCAAAGAGACCCTCTTTTCTCCCTATTTTGGATTTGAAACCTCCAAAAAAACAATCGTCTTAACTAGGAAAAATACCTCGGGAATGAGCTCTTCAAGTCTCATAACTGCGTGGAGCTTAAGTTATTTTAAGGATTCAATAAACATAATTTTGGAACTTGAGAATAACACGATAAAATTAAAGTGGAAGGATCAAGACAAAGATCTTATATCTCAATTTAATATTTCGAACCTATGAAAATTCTATATCTCTATCAGCATTTTGTCTTACCTGAAAAAAGTGGAATTACCCGCACCTATGAGTTTGCAAGACGCCTCTGTGCTATGGGTCATGAAGTTCATTTAATTGCTTCAGATGAAAATCAGAAAGATATCAAAATAGCTCCCTACGAAACTTTAAATTCAGGAATTCATATTCATTGGCTGCCCATTCCCTATCACAATAGACTTTCATTCTTTAAAAGAATTTTAGCCTTTTCTAAATACATAATCGGAGCCTTAAAATGTGGGAGAGCACTTCAGTTTGATTTAGTTTATGTTTCTAGCCCTCCCCTTACAGCGACATTACCTGCAGTTTTTCTGGCTAAAACCCGTAAAGTCCCTCTTGTGCTTGAAGTTCGAGATTTATGGCCAGATTTACCGATTGTTTTTAAGGCTCTTCGCGATCCCCTTTCTAAAAAATTGGCTAAAGCCATCGAGCGCTTTGCCTATCGCAAAGCCACTCATGTCATCGCCTTATCTCCTGGAATACAAAGAGCAGTTTCAGCTCGAGGAGTTCCCTCAAAAAATATTACATTCATACCCAATAGTTGTGACATTGATAGTTTTAATTCTCAATCCAACGCCTCTATTCATTTACCACCTAATATAAGATCAGAGGATTCGATTATTTTATATCCTGGCACTTTAGGTGTCGCTAATAACATTTCCTACATTATTTATCTTGCTAAACAGATTCAACAAACACATTCCAAAATAAAATTCTTGGTAGTAGGAGATGGAAAGGAAAGAAACCATATTCAACTCTTAGCGACTCAATTAGGAGTTTTAAATAAGAGTTTTTTTCTCTTAGATCCTATCCCTAAAAAAGATATTCCTGCTTTATTTCAACGTTCAACTCTTATCTTAAATACCCTTGTAAATAAAAAAGCTCTTTGGAATTCCTCTCCCAATAAGTTTTTTGATGCGCTGGCAGCAGGAAAACCCATAGCCATTAATTTTAAAGGATGGCTCGCAGAACTCATTCAACAACATGACATTGGTTTAGTTCTTGATCCCACAAACTTTCAAAAAGCTGCTCAACAGATTACTGAGGCTCTATCCCGTCCATTGTGGGCTGAAAAAGCTGGAAGAAATGCTTTTGCTTTAGGAAATAGGGACTTCAATAGGGATTTGTTATCTATGCGGTTAAATGAGACATTGATAAAATTAATACCTACAGCTAAAAACCTACCTTCTGATTATCTCTCCAAAAAAATAGCCTCTAAGCAACTTTAAGAAAGGTTTCCCGATAGGGACTCTGAAGAACCACACCTTTCTCACTCATGCTTCCATTACTCAAAATTCGATAAGCTGTTATATAGACATGGCAACCCGCCATATTAAATCGAACCACATTGGTAGATTTTATCTGCTGATTCGATCCCTTGGTGGCTTTGCCTTTTCCAATAGCAATCACAAAAGACACTCTCATCCGATGCTTTCTCGCTTTAAGTCCTCTTAACTCTCTGTACAGGACTGCAATATCACTCGCATCTTGTGTCGAGGCCTGCCAACCACGATATCGACGAATTTGAGCCGCATTATGATAGGGGTGAGAATGATAATCTCCAATTATCTCCAGTTGTGGAAACAAACTTTGAGATGTCTCTACAAGTGCGCTAATGCTTTTGGCATTAGGAATAACAGAACTGGCATCCGACTTGGCTCGAATTTGAGGCGCCGCTTTTTCCACATAAACAAACCATTTTGTTTTCTGTCCTGTCCCTTTTTTAGTAACTCGATTTCGGCTTGCCATTCCTAAACAGAGACCAAAAACTTCAGAAAAAGGTTCTTTTTTAGATTTGGGAACCTTGTAAGTTTCAAAGACACCTAAAAGCATCTCCTCTAACGCTTGAACACTAATAATGACATCCACCTCATCCTGCTCGTTTTCTACCTCTGCAAACCAATCTAGATCCTTGGATTCATAGTAACGATGAAGAAGATGGTGTTCATCCTGAGGGTTGAGATCGGCCTCTTTGACAATTTTTTGTACGAAAGCAAGATCTGACTTAGTAACTCCCCATGTTTCTTGAACTCTTTTTAGCGAAACCAATTTCAAAATTCGAGAGTGAAGCGCCTGAGGCAACTTGCAGCTGGTACCTAAGGACTCAAACAAACGTTTTAAGGTAGGTTCCAATTTTTCACGTGTACAAAATTCGATGAGATTATCAGGGATTAAGGGCTCACCCATCAATACATAAAACAAGGCTCGAAAAAGATTCTGCCTCTGTTTCTGGTTTAATCGACCGGACAAAAAAAGACGCTCAATTCGATCTGTAATTCTTTGAACGTTGCGTTGTAAAAAAGTAACCGACATATAAGAAGTAGATCTCCTCACATCCTTATCGGTCCTTTTGATAAATCTCACGACCGCACATTGGGTCAAATGGACAATCTCAACCTGACCATAAGCGTCTTCTCCTTGCTTCCACCGGCCTCAAGCTCGGTGAAGGTAATAAAAGATTTAACACTGGGGTTAAAATAGATTTCAGGCCCAATTTGGAATTGCCTAATACATCCACTAAGCACGGGAGACTTTGTGGCATATTCATATCTACCAAATAAACCCAACCAAGAAGTAATCCCAAGACTTAACACTGCCGCCCCTCCTAACGGAGCTATTCCACTAACGCTATCATCAAATTGAGCGGTAAAACCATCAATAACAAACTGAGTATTCCAATGTGGAATTTCGATATTCAAAAACACATCAGAGACTCTCGTGGATTTATAGTTAATACTTCCAAGACTAGCTTGATTTAAGAAATAATTTCCTGTTCCCAATGAGAAGTTCCATTTTTGCATTTGAATATTGAGTTTAAGATAGGCAGTAAAAGCTTTTGCATTATTGGTGTTTTGTGCAAAAACACCCGTTCCATTAAAAGCACCGACCCCCATTTCTAAGACTTTATTAAAAGGCTCAAACATTAACTCGGCTCCAACCTCTCTAGATAAGAAAAGAGCTCGATGAGTTTCATTGAAATCTGGAATATTTAAATAGCTAAGATCAGGTGTCCAAACCGGATTAAAAGAGGGAGAAAATAAACCAACTTTAAGTTTTAGATTTGAATAAGTTTCAGTCGAGTTAGGATTGAGACTTAATACTACAAATGCTTCAACTGGTAAAATTTGAGCTAAACTTGCAGTTGAAAATTCTCGAGTCTGTCCGAAAGACAAACGATAGTTAAGATACTTATCTACTTCACCAAATCCAGAAAGACGAATTGAAGGAATTGAAAAGCCTTGATAAACAGCTCCGCCCCCAGAATAAGCTGTATCAATACGAATATTAAATCCTAAACTATTAGAGGGAGATAGCTCCTCTTCTTTTGCTTTGGGAAAAGGGATAGATTCCACTCCATTAGCGCCCGAAGTCTCATTCTCCATTTTAGGAGCTGATAATTCTTCCTTCTTCGAAGATGTAGGCAATTCAGGTAACTCAGTTAATTCTGGCTCGGCAGAAATAGATATATTAGAGTTCAGCCCCGCCATTAAACAAACTGTTAAAGCCATTGTTCTAAGCTCTAGGTAAAAAAACTTCAAAGCAGGTTCCTTTCCCATGAACTGAAGTCACCTTGATTTCTCCATGATGAGCTTCAATGATTTTATAAGCTGTCGGAAGACCTAAACCGGTCCCTTTAGCTTTGGTTGTAAAAAAGGGCTCATAAATATGGGCCAACACCTCATCTGTCATTCCATCTCCAGTGTCTGAAACCCACCACTTAACTCGCTGAGGGCTCACAGCTTCACATCCCACTTCAATAATCCCTCTCTTGGACATCGCTTGTGAAGCATTCAATAAAAGATTCCATATAACTTGGCTTAGTTTTTCCCCATTGGCTAGCGCCTTACAAGATTTAAGATTGGTTTTAATTTCAGCACTCTCTTTGATCTCTTTTGTTCCAGCTGCCACCGTAATAATATCTCCTAGTAAAACTTCAAGTGCCATCTCTTTAACTTTGAATTTTTCAGGTTTAACAAAGTCAAGGAACTCAGAAATCAAGCCATTCAAACGATCAATTTCCTTAAGAGTTATTTCCATGAGTTTTTTATTTTCGGGATCTGTCCACTCCTCAGCCTCTTTTAACAATTCAATACTTGCAGACATGCTGGCTAAAGGATTTCTTATCTCGTGTGCAATACCTGCAGCTAGTTGTCCCACAGCGGCCAGTTTTTCATTCTGCTTTAATTTATCCTCAAGATGAACAATCTTAGTTACATCCTGAAACAAAAGAACTCTTCCTCCCTTAGCTTCGGTTTGAAGTAATCTTCCCATCCCTGATTCCACTTCAATCTCAGCTACATCTCCTCTCAGTGTACGTTTAGAGGTGCCTACTCCGATCTCTACCGTCTGTTGTAGACGAGCCTGTCCACCCGTTTCCGATTTAGCTTTCAAAAACACACTACGATGAAATTCGCTACCCGTAGCAGAAACAGATGTTTCACGAGAATCTGCAACCTCTTCCTCTTCAAGAATTTCTTGTGACTCTATCTGTGTAAAAAATGGCATCAACTCTTTACTTAACTGTTCTAATGGTTTTCCAATAACATCTCTCGCCAACACCCCCAAAATATGCTCTGCTGCTGGATTAATAAAATTCAAATTCATTTCATGATCAACAGTTAGTAACCCCGTGGGGATTTCCGAAATAATTCTCTCCTGAAAAGCGGTTAATTTTTCAACCTCAACCGTTTTTTTCTTAAGAGTCTCTGAAGTTCTTCTTAGCTCTTCACTTAAAAACCCACCCACAAGCCCAAGAATAATAAAGATAGTAGAATAGGTTCCCCACAAAAAAAAGGCTCCCGACTCCCCTGTTAACTTCCAGAAAGTAACAATTCCAAAAGAGATCACCGAAGCAAAACTAGAGATCCAGGCACCCCGCTGATAAAAGGTCAGAGAAACGATAAGAATCTGAATCAAGTAAAAAAGAGGAAAAACACTCTCAGCTTTCTGCCCTAAGGCAATCCAAACACCCGTCAATACAGCATCAAATGCGATATTAAAACCTACCCAACCCCAGTTGATTTGAATTTTATTAAGAATAGAGGACTGGAGAAACGTAATAGCAAAACTACAACAGACTAGGGATAATCCTTGCTGAAAGGCCAATTCGTTCATAGCCGTTTTCGCAAAAACATTTCTTGTTAGAAGGATAAATAAAATTACAAATAAGACACTAATTCTAGCCAGCAACATCCAATTAAAGGCCTCCCCCATTCCAAAATAACCTGGAACCGTAAGGCCCACTTGATGTTTAATCTTTTTAACAGTGCTTAACATATAGAATGGCTTACCCCGCGCTTATTTTGTCTCCGAGACTAAAGATCGGCATATACATAGCAATCATCAGGAATAAAATAATAGCACCGACCCCCATAATAAGAAGCGGTTGAAGCAGACCTGTGATTGCATCCACAGTATTATCAACCTCATCATCGTAGATCTCAGCCACTTTTCCTAGAAGTTCATCTAATCGACCGGTCATCTCACCGATACTAACCATATGAAGGACCATAGGAGGAAAATGGCCCCCCTTAGAAAGTCCATCGACAATACTTTTTCCTTCACTAACTGCATTGGAAGCCTGTTGAATACTCTTTTTCAAAGCACGATTAGTGATTACCTTAGCGCAAATCTCAAATCCCGTTAATAGAGGTACACCGCTAGCTACCAAAGTAGACAGGGTTCTTGAAAATCTCGCGACAGACGAACGCACAGCTAACGCCCCAAAAAGAGGCATTCTCAAGACAATAGGGTCCCAAACCTCTCTAAATTCAGGTCTTCGATACAAAAAAACAAATCCAAAGGGAATAGCTACCGCCACACCTATAATATTTATAAAATGGGACTGAATCCAACCCGATAGATCCAACACAAAAAGAGTGATTTCAGGTAACTTTGAGCTTCCATAAAGTTTAGATATCTCAGGAATCACTTTAAGGAGAAGAAAGATGACCGCTCCACAAGATGCAAGCAAAGTGATTGCCGGATAGGTAAGAGCTTTGATAACTTTTGCTTTTATCTTAGCTAATTTTTCCAACTGAATACCAATACTTTTTAACGACTTATCCAAAGTTCCAGATAGTTCTCCAGCCTCAATAATTCTAACAAAAAAATCACTAAAAACTTCCGGATACTTCTCCAAGGCTCCAGCGAGCGTTCCCCCGGACTCAATAGAGATCTTTACGTTCTGTAAGATCTTTTTAAATCTCTTATTCACCTCTTGCTCCTCGAGCAACTCAACAGCCCTAACTATCGAAACCCCCGAATCAACTAAAGAGGACAATTGACGAGAAAAGATGATTAAGCTTTTTAGTTTTACCGGACTTCCTAATGAAAAATTAACTCCTTGATTTTTGAATAATGATGTTCTTTCTTTTTCCACACTAGAAGGACGAATTTGCATAGTACGTAGGCGAATTCTTGCCTCTATTTCATCCTGCGCTTCTATGACACCCGCAACCTTTTCACGACTTCTTGATAATCCTTTGTATTGAAATTTCATGAAATTTCTCTAGCTCGCTTCTCTTTCGAAGGCCACAATCATTTTTGTTAACTCTTCAGCATCTGGAGAGGCTTCCAGCGCTTTCTCACAGGTCACAAATCGTTCAGCCACCAAACTCATTAAACTTTGATTCAGGGTAATCATTCCAGTCGTATTTTGCCCCGCTCTCATAGCTGAAGGAATTTGAAATATTTTATTTTCACGAATCAAATTTCGTATTGAATTATTAGCAACCATCAATTCAATCGCAAGAGCTCGCCCCTTTTTGTCTGCTTTTTCTAAAAGCACCTGAGATAAAATCCCCTCGAGAACTAAAGATAATTGTAACCGAACCTGTTCCTGATAATCTGCAGGAAAGGCTTGAACAATACGATTAATCGTCTGATAGGCGCCATTGGTATGAAGAGTACTAAATACCAAATGGCCTGTCTCTGCTAACGTTAACGCGGTCTCCATCGTCTCTCGGTCTCGCATCTCTCCTATCAGAACTACATCTGGATCTTCTCTAAGAGCTGCTTTGACTGCATCAGGATAGCTTATCGCATCTCCCCCAATCTCTCGTTGATTGATTAAACTTTTAGAGTGCGAATGTATGTACTCGATTGGATCCTCAATGGTAATCACATGAAGTCGTTGAGTCTCGTTGAGTTCATTTACTAGAGAAGCTAAAGTGGTCGATTTGCCACAACCCGTAGTCCCGGTGACTAGAATCAATCCTTTAGGTTTCATGATTAGACTGTTAATTACTGTAGGCAATCCCAAGGTTGCAAGTTTTGGAATTTCAAAAGGGATGTAACGAAAAGCCCCGGATATGGTTCCTCTTTGATAGAAAATATTGACCCTGAAACGCCCTAGCTCTCGGACTCCAAAAGAGAGATCAATTTGCCGTTTCTCTTCAAATTGAGCTTTTTGTGCCTCAGTTAGAACCGAGTAACAGAGTTCTTTTGTCTCAGAACCCGTTAAGGCAGTAAGCTTTGCCCGACTTATAGAACCAAACACCCGAAAACTAGGGGGAGATCCCGCTGATAGGTGCATATCAGAGGCCTTGTATTCGAGCATAACCTTAAGCAGTTGAGGTAAAGTGATCATTTTTTGATTAAGTCTCCATCAGGTCTTGAGTTATTTAACACTTCCTCTAAAGTGGTCTCTCCTCGAAAAAGTTTCAATAAAGCGCTTTTTCTAAGAGTTATGAGCCCTTCTGCAATCGCAGCCTCTTTTAACGTATCTGTGTTAGATCCCTTAATGATCAAATTTCTAAGTGTTTCCGAAATGGGCATGACCTCATAGATTCCTCGTCTTCCGGCATAGCCTGTATTTCCACATTCATCACACCCTTTACCCCGCATCGGGGAAAATTTTCCCATCCAATCCTCTGGGACCTCTGCGATTAAAAGATCGCTCTCTAAAATACGCGAATCTGGCTCCAGACAGTGAGAGCAGTTAACTCGGATTAATCGTTGCGCTTCGATCAATGACAGCGCTGCAGTAATTAGAAAAGGTTCCAGCCCCATATGAAGCAAACGACTGATTGTTCCTGGAGCATCATTGGTATGAAGAGTTGAAAAAACCATATGACCCGTAAGTGAAGCCTTAATGGCTATTTCAGCAGTTTCATGATCTCGAATCTCCCCCACCATGATGATATCGGGATCTTGGCGTAATAGAGATCTTAGGGCCGCAGCAAAGTTCATTCCGATGGCCTCTTTCATCTGAGTCTGATTCACTCCAGCCATGTTATATTCCACAGGATCCTCAACTGTAGAAATATTAACATCGGGAGTATTGAGTTCCGAAAGAGCTCCGTAAAGTGTCGTAGATTTTCCGCTTCCTGTAGGTCCTGTGACAAGCACCATTCCGTAAGGCTGACTCGCAGCTTTTCTAAAGATCTCAAGTTGACTCTTCTCAAATCCATTTTTTGCCAAATCCGGAGTCTTATTCCCCTGATCTAGAAGACGCATCACAACCTTTTCACCAAACATAGTGGGAAGAACAGAAACACGAATGTCCAATTTACTATTTCGAGTCTTAACTTGAATTCTTCCATCCTGAGGTAATCTTTTCTCAGAAATATCCAATTCAGCCATCACCTTGATCCGAGCGGAAGTTGAGGCCTTAAATTGGGGAGGCAATCTCATAACTTCATAGAGTGAACCATCGATCCTAAATCTGACTCGCGCAAAACTTTCAAAAGGCTCAATATGAATATCACTACATTTTTTTTGAATGGCATTCAAAAAAAGCTTGTTAATTAAACGAATAACTGGCTTGTCTTCGATATTGTCAGAATCCACTGCCACAGTTGATTCTTTAGGACGAACGACCCCCTCCTGAGTGTTTTCCCTATCAGCCATTTCGTTAAATTCTTCTTGAAGCGAAGAGGAAATATTATCGTAAGCTTTGGCAATTAACTTGGTAATAGCACCTTCTGTTGCAAGATAGATCTGCGGCTCTAAATTACAGAGAAATCTAATATCATCGGATACATTTAAATTGGAAGGATCTGCTACTGCCACCGCTATTTTATTTCCCTCAATCGATAGGGGAACTATGTGATGTTTTTCGCAAAGAGAACGAGGAACCAATTCTGCGACCCCTTCAGCTACCTTAACTCCATCAAGAGAAATCGCTGGAATCCCAAACTGTTTGCTTAAAAAAGTAGCTAGAACTTTTTCATTGATATGGCCCAAAGAAACCAAGGAGTTACCAATGCGAGTTTTATTCTTATCTTGATACTCTAGAGCTTTCTCTAGATCCTCTTTTTTAATGAGCCCCTGCTTTAAAAGAAGCTCGCCCAATTTTTTTCCGGCAGCAGACATATGAAATAGATACCTTTTGTAAAAAAAGAGAGGCTAAAGGGTTAAATGCAAATAAAAGATAGGCCTAGTTTAATTATACCCAAGGGCCCACTGGGAATCTATTGGAATGACTCAATCATACTGCTGCCAGTCATCACTTCAGGCTTAGGAATCGACCAAAGAGCAAGTAAGGTAGGTGCTACATCGCACAATTTCCCCTCTTTTCTAAGTTTGGCTTTTGTGTGCATGGGGTCAATTAGAATAAAGGGAACTGGTAATAACGTGTGAGCTGTCATGGGCATCCCTTTTTTATCCTGCATCATTTCGCAGTTTCCATGATCCGCAGTAAGGATTGCAAAGGCTGAATGGCTCTCTATCCAGTCGACGATTCTCGCTAGACAATCATCTAACACCTCTAGAGATTTGACCGCCGCAGGATAATTTCCTGTGTGCCCGACCATATCTGGATTTGCAAAGTTCACAACCGCAAAATGATAAGCTCCTGTTGCGAGCTCTAATAAAAGTTTTTCCGTAACGGCTAATGCACTCATCTCAGGCTTGAGATCATAAGTTTTTACCTCTCTTGGTGAAGGAATTAAAATTCGATTTTCTCCTTGAAATGAGTTCTCATCGCCGCCATTAAAAAAGTAGGTTACATGAGCATATTTTTCTGTCTCGGCAACCCTCAATTGCTTCCAGTTTTGTTGACTCACCAATTCGCCTAAAGTCCAAGGTACCTTCGCTTTTTCATAAGCCGTCGCCAATTTAAAACTTGAATCATAAGGGGTCATACAAACAAAGCCCGAGAGAGCCGGGAATTTTTCTCTTCGACAGAAAGAGAAATCACTCTGAGTTAAGGCGCGAGTTAGTTGACGAGCTCTGTCAGATCTGAAATTAAAAAAGATAACTCCATCTCCATCTTGAATGCCCTGATACCCTCGAGCTACACCTGGAATAATAAATTCATCTGTATTGTTTTGTTGATATTGTGAATCCACAAATTGGCTTGCGCTTGTAAAAGAGACCTCAGCTTTTCCTTCCACAATCGCCTGATAAGCCATTTCAGTTCGTTCCCATCTGGAATCACGATCCATGGCATAAAATCGCCCCGAGATAGTAGCAATACGGCCCACTCCCAGATCCTGACAAAAGCTTTCAAGCTCTGAAACAAACTTTTTCGCACTGGTAGGAGAGGTGTCTCTGCCGTCGGTAAAAACATGAATTTTAACGTCGGTAAGCCCCTTGTTTTTCGCCCACTGAAGCAGAGCCAATAGATGACTGATATGACTATGGACCCCTCCATCCGAGACCAATCCCATCAAATGAAGTGTATGCTTTCGTACTGCCCCCGTTAGTTTTTGAGCTAAATCGTTGAAAGCTGTATTTTTAAAAAAAGTTCCCTCTTCAATAGCTTTACTGATCAGTGAAAAGTCTTGATAAACAATCCGCCCTGCTCCGAGATTTAGATGTCCTACCTCGGAGTTACCCATAAACCCCTTCGGAAGACCTACATTTTCCTCAGAGGCTTGAAGTTCACTATGAGGGTACTTTGCTAAAATCTCCCGGTAGGTGGCCATTTGAGCCCCTTCTACGGCATTAAAATGCTTATCTGGATTAATACCAAAACCATCCAAAATAATTAAAAGCCCAGTCCGACCCTGTGCGTCATTCTTTTTTCCCACGCAAACCCCTTTCCCGTTGGAGTCCCGAAAACCCATCTATTCAATCCTTTATTATTACCATGAAAAACTAGAGTCTGGGGAGTGAAAACCTATTGAAAAGCGCTACTTTTCCGCATACTTTCTTACAGCGAAAAAAATTAAACCAGGAGCCCTACCCATGTTAGATTTTTCCCTAAGTGATGAACAAGTAGCCTTAAGAGATATGGTCAGAAAGTTTGTTCAGCAAGAAATTATTCCTAATGCTGCAAAATACGATGAAACAAGCGAATTTCCCCGCGAGATTATCAATAAAGCCTGGCAAACCGGCTTAATGAATATCGCGATTCCCGAGAAGTTCGGAGGGTTAGGATTAGGGGTTCTAGGGGACGTCATCATCAATGAAGAGATGGGGGCTGGCTGTTTAGGGATGACCACTAGTATCGCAGTTAATACTTTAGGGCTCTATCCGATTTTATTAGGTGGCACCGAGGCTCAAATCGAAGAATTTGTGGTTCCCTTTTTAAGTTCTCCCAAACTAGCCTCTTTCTGTCTCACCGAGCCCGGTTCTGGTTCTGATGCAGGTTCGCTCTCTACGATGGCAAAAGAAGAGGGAGATTATTTTATTTTGAATGGTTCTAAAATGTGGATCACCAATGCGGGGCACGCAGATCTGTTCACTGTATTTTGCACCACAAATAAGGAATTAAAAACAAAAGGCATCATTTGTTTAGCAGTCCCTGCGAATCTTCCCGGAATTTCATTGGGTAAACACGAAAATAAACTTGGACAGCGATGTTCTGACACTCGCTCCATCACCTTTGAAAATGTTCAAGTCCCCAAGAAAAATCTAATTGGGAAAATGGGTGAAGGTTTTAAAATTGCCATGCGAACCCTTGATCGAACTCGAACCCCTATTGCAGCCGGTGCTGTAGGCGCAGCCAGAGCCGCAATGAACTATTCAAAAAATTACGCCAAAGAACGTAAACAGTTCGGACAACCCATCGCAAATTTTCAAGCTATCCAGTTTATGTTGGCAGATATGGCTGTTAAAATCGAATCAGCTAGGCTTCTTTGCTATAATGCTGCTTGGCTAATTGATAAGGGGCAAGACGAGCAAGGTAGTTATTTCTCAGCTCTTGCTAAACGTCATGCTGCAGACATGGCCATGGAGGTCGCTACAGATGCAGTTCAAATCTACGGTGGCTATGGTTACACCAAAGAGTATCCTGTAGAAAAAATTATGCGCGATGTGAAATTGGTCCAGATCTATGAAGGCACCAGTCAAATTCAACGAGTGCTTATCGCTAGACACTTACTCAAAGATTAATTTAAAGAAAAGGTAACTCTATGAATATTATTGTGCTTGTTAAACAGGTTCCCGATACCGAAACTAAAGTTCGTATCACAGCTGATAAACATAATATCGAAACCAATGACATCAAGTGGATCATTAATCCCTATGATGAATTTGCAATCGAAGAAGGACTTAAAACTAAAGAGAGACTCAAAGAGGGCTCAGTCACAGTAGTTACGGTAGGCCCTGATCGAACGGTTGAAGCTCTACGAACTGCGGTAGCTATGGGAGCTGATAATGCAGTCCACGTTAAAACAGACGGGACTTTAGACACCTACTTGGTTTCAAGAGCCATCGCTGAAGTTTGCAAAAAAGAAAATGCTCAAATCATTTTCACTGGTAAACAGGCAATCGATGATGATCAAGCCGCAACTTTCGGTTACGTTGCTGAACTTCTTCAATATCCAAGTGCTTCAGTTATCGTAAAATGCGATATCTCTCTTAATAAAACCCAAGCGACTTTAGAACAGGAAGGTGATGAAGGGGCAAAAAATATTATCGAGACCTCACTTCCTGCGGTCATTGCAGTTAATAAGGGAATCAACACCCCTCGTTACGCAAGCTTACCCGGAATTATGAAGGCCAAGAAAAAAGAGATCAAAACTTACACTCTTCAAGACTTAGGCTTGGGCTCAGAAACCAGTAAGACGTTAGATTCAGATTATCAACTTCCTCCTGAAAGGGCCGCGGGCAAAAAAATCGCAGGTGATGCTGCAACTCAAGTCAAAGAGTTGGTTCGATTGCTTAGAGAAGAAGCCAAAGTTATTTAACGGTTTATTTTTTTAAAAAAGAGGAATTTATGGGAAATGTTTTCTTAATCGCAGAGCAAAAAGAGGGCAGTGTCAAACGAGTTTCTCTGGAGATTTTATCAGAGTTAGGTCGTCAAGGAATTTCAGCCACTGCTATCCTGCCGGGATTTGGTGATCTAAGCAAGGCGACTGAGAGCTTAGTTAATCATGGAGCCACTAAAGTAATCGTTCTAGAACATGAAGCTCTAAATAATTACAACACAGAAGCCTACACTAATGCCATATATCAGTATCTTTCCACTCAGAGTCCTTCAGTCGTTGTGACTGGAGCGACCTCTCATGGAAAAGATTTCTTACCCCGACTCGCCGCTAAATTTAAAACTGGAATTGCCGTCGACTGTATCTCTTTCCAATTTTCAGGAGACAAGATCAGTATTCGCAGACCCATTTATGCTGGTAAATGTTCCAAAACAGTTGAATTCACTGGAATACCTGTAGTGTTTTCTGTGAGACCCAATGTGCTTGCAATGCAAACAGGGAGCAAATCGGGGTCAGTGGAAAAAGTAAATGCAGATCCCGGTTTAGTAAAAGCTAAAGTGATCAATACCGTGGCCTCTCAAGTTAAAAAAGTAGAACTCACCGAAGCCGATATCATTATTTCCGGGGGGAGATCTTTAAAAAGTGCCGACAACTTTAAAATCATAGCCGACTGTGCAGCTACTATTGGGGCCGCCGTCGGGGCTAGCCGTGCTGCAGTCGATGCAGGATATGCTCCTCACAACATGCAAGTGGGCCAAACTGGAAAAACAGTCAGCCCCAAGCTATACATAGCCTGTGGGATCTCTGGAGCCATCCAGCACTTGGCGGGTATGAGAACTTCTAAAGTCATTGTCGCTATCAACAAAGATCCTGAAGCTCCCATTTTCCAAAAAGCGGATTATGGCATTGTGGGAGATCTTTTTGAAGTGGTACCGCTTTTGACAGAAGAACTTAAAAAATTAAAGAGTCAATCCTAAGCCATTATTTAGCTCTTAATACTTAATATCTAATACCCTATAGGGTGTTAGATATTAATACTTAGGACTATTTTTAATATAACCTTTAATGACTTCCTTAAACCCACTTTTCAACTTTTCAGTAATGGGGGCAGGTAATTCATAGTTCGTATTATCCCAGGATCTTACGGGAACAATCTCCCTCACACTACTAACGATAAATACCTCTCCACAGTTTTTAAATCGATTTAAAGGAATAAATCCCTCCTCTATATTTAAGAAAGACCTTCCCAATTCTAATATATAACGTCGAGTAATACTGTCTAGAATTCCCACTTCAAGAGAGGCGGTGAGTAACGTTTTTCCATTTTCAATCCCAAAAACGCTAAAGGTCGTACCCTCTGTCACATTTCCGCGAGCATCACAAAGAACAGCATCCTCGCCTCCTCTAGCCTTAACCTCTTGAAGAGCAAGAAGACTATTCAAATAATTACTGGTTTTAATATTGGGATCTTGAGCCGCGGAGGAATTTCTCACTATCGTTGAAGTTAAAAGTTTAATTCCATGAGTTCTTAAAGGCTCCAGTTTCTCAGAGAGAGGCTGAAAAATAATGATCCATGTAGGTTTAAAATTATCGAAAGATTCTAATCCTAGAACCTCCCCCACTCCACGTGAAAGCACAATTCTAAAATAGGCTTGATCACGCCCAAAAGCCTTCGCCGTTCGATGGATTTCCTGAATAAGGGCTGAATCTGTGAGGGGAATAGGAATCTGAAGTTTAGCGGCCGATCTCCTTAAACGGTTTAAATGGTCTTCTAAAAATAAACAACAACGCTCAAGTGCCTGTCCGGTTTCGTAAACCCCATCTCCAAACAAAAAGCCTCGATCAAACACCGATATCTTTGCCTCTTCCGGAGCACAGATATGACCCTTAATATTAACAAGTGCATTAATCATTAGATTATCTTAGAGGGTCTTCAATTTAGGTGTCAATTTGACTTTGCCCGCTAGCACAGGCACAAGAATAGAAACTTAATAGGAATCACCGTGAGCATTAAACAGGTCATATTTGATTTTTTCTTCTATCTCAGTGGGGGCACCTTTATTAGTTTTGGGGTGCTAAGACAGGAGCAACTCGGCCGTCGTTATTTTATCTATCATGGTCTTGGCATTGCCACTCTTATACTCGCAAGCTACCTCTTGGCTGGACGAAGTTTCTTAGATCCTGAAGCGGCCTATTGGCTAGCCGCCTCTTGCCTATTTGTTATTCTTTTCTCGGTTACGGTCAGTAAGAGAAATCGAACCCCTCTGGCCTCTTTTTTTCTAGGAGTTTTATCGATTCTAGGGGCCCTGGTTCTTGAAGTCACAACAACCCATCCTTACCCTCTTCATATTCCCATGATTATCAATGCGGGCCTTTCTACCTTACTTCTAGGCTTTTCCATGAATGCGATGCTCTTAGGTCACTGGTATTTGGTTCAGCCCAAGCTTTCTATCAATGAATTAAAAAGAATCTGTATCGTTTTAGTAGCTCTAATCGTATTAAGATTTTGCTTTGGAACCTATGGTCTATACACCTTAATCCAAGGAAAATCCGAATCCGAAATTTACAAATATCTATTCTCCTCCTCTCCAGGGATTTTTGTTTTAATGCGGTGGTGCTGGGGACTTCTAGGCCCTTTGGCTCTCTCTTATCCCATTTGGGGCACTGTTAAAATCAGATCTACTCAATCGGCTACTGGACTCCTTTATGTGGTCGTTCTCTTTATCGTTACCGGAGAAATTTTAAGTCTCTATTTAGCAGCTTTTTTTGGAATCTCACTCTAGATGGAGTTTTCAAGCTTTTGTCCTCACTGCCGTCATTTCCAAGAATTTACTCTCCCCTCTTTTGAACTTAAGGCATGCACTCACTGTCATAAAGAGATCTTTCCTAATGCTACCGAACTCTTTAAAGAATCTTTCCAATTCAATCAGTGCCCACACTGTGGAGCGGCTCACCTCTATCGCCAAAAAGACTTTAATCGGAAGCTAGGTATCACCCTTCTAGCCGTGGGAATAGGTTTAAGTTTCTTCACCTATGGAATTTCTCTGCTCTTAGTAACGATTATCGATGCGTGGCTCTATAAAAAAGTAGGCAATGTGGGCTGTTGCTATTCATGTAAATCTCAATTTAGAAACTCCCCCAAAGTCGATAACCTAGAGCCTTTCGACTTAGAGCTTCATGATTATTATCAGAATATTAAACAATAACTTTTATCGCAAGTGTGTACCGCCACTAGAGGAGGGCTGATTTTGACGTCGTTCACGGTTAAAGAGATCTCGATTTTGGCTTTCATTGATCTCAAGAGTTGAACCCGATCTTAAATTACAGAACTTACTTTCAAAGCTATTTCTATCAATCGCATTTTCACCTGCAGGAATAATCGTTTTAGCCGCAGCTTCTGAGACCCCTAAGGTTCTAGCAATATCTTGAGCTTTCATAGGATCATCAAATTTACGAACTATCTTAGGTAGCAATGGAAAGGCATTTCTTCCATCAATGCTAAAAAATGAACCTGTCGCTCGTTGAGCCTCTAAAAATTTTTGACTATCACGTTGAGCTCGTTGAGCATAGTTAGCATTAGAGGTGAAAAAATCTCTGTGTCTCAAAGTAGAACCGAGACTATTTCTAAATACGGTATCGGTATTAGGAATATCATTTAAACGATCGGTATAAGTCTTACCTCCACCATCTTTAATGGCGCCCCCTCCAATAAAACCATTAGCATGACAATCAAGACATGCGGTTACTGCTGAAATGGCAGGGCCTACAGTGCCTAGAGCCCCGGTTGCGATTTCTGCAGGAGCTCGAGCTAAAAGATCCCCTTTTGCGTTAAATAGAAATCCCTGCATCATCCCGTTTCTGCCTAAACAAAGCCACTCCTCAGCATCATGGGTAAAAAATATCCCTTTCTGACGAACGTCTCTTGAAGCGGACTGCCCTCCAGGAGCATTTCGATCGATCACATCTAAACTACGGTAACAGGAGCTCCCAGGAACTCTTTGGCTAGATTGAACCTCTAGGACTCGAAGATTTCGGGTCACTCCAGATTCGAACTCTCCATCTCGGTTAGTTCCTATCAGAATTTTATTACCTGAAGTTCGGGTTTTATCCTCTTCCACTCCGATAGCTTGAGAGACTTCAGCTCGAGTTTTAGGAGCATTGATAAACTTATAATAATTGTTAGGATCCATTGCGAATGAAATAACCCTATCTAATCTAAACTTCCCGGTACAGGCGGAAGTAGAATCTGCAGCCTGGAGCAAAGCTAAGGCCTCTCCGCGCAAAAATGGGGAGAGATCTAGATCCACACTCCCATCAGGTTTGATACTAGAAGGAGGAATTTTAAGTCTTACATTGGTCTGAATCGTATTTAAAAGATAGTTAAGTGAAGCTAAAGCAGCCTCTAAAGCTCTCTCAGGAGGAACCCCTTCAGGTAAAATCATATTTTTCAGATCAAAAGTAAATCTTCCGTTTGAGATTCCCCCATTGCGGGCTAGGAATCGATCTACAATTTGTTTCTGACCTGCATTAAAGTTGTCTCGATTTAAAAGAAAAAACTCTCTTGCCTGTCTTACAGTATCCACTTCGGAGGCTCCCAAAAGATTTCCTCCACCATCGATAAATAGACGGCGAACTTCACCCCGTGCATTTCTCTCTACTAAAGCGTTTCCATTTTTAAGAAGATTTGAGAATCCTGCAATCTCTTCAAGATTATTATTATTAATCTGGTTATTATTGCCATTATTACCGGCCCTGTTATTTTGTTGAGCACCACGACGTTGAGAAACAAAATTATTATTGGGAACGCCTCTATTCAAAACTGGCCTTCGGCCAAAAAGCCGACGAAAAAAAAAGCCGTGCGATGGGGTCGTTTGAAGTAAAATAAGTATTCCTAATAAAACTTTCATTATTCCACTTTGACTCAACTTCATATTCTTAAACCACTATCTTTCAATCTCCGCACAATACAACACCACTTTATTAGAATAAATGCATGTAGAAGGCCAAAATCGAAGCTAATCTGTATTCAGTATAATTCAGAAATGGTTCAGGCCTCTTAGTTAGAATAGATAATTCTTAATGTGAATTTAATACCTTAGGAATACTGTCTAAATTATTTACAGAGATAAAATCAGAACCCATTTTTACATTTTTTCAATATTTTTTATGCTGATTAGTAAAGAGTTGGTTTTCATAAGAAAGCATATAATACAAATAGTCTAAAGATGAAGATTACACCTTAGGAGGAGAAATAACGGCGGGTTACTTTTGCAAATCAGCAAGTTGTATTAGGACACTGGCATAATAAAAATTCCAAGGTATTTTATTATCTACGTCCCAAAAATCGCAGACTATTAGACGCATTGAGAAGTCGTACCTGCTCGAGAGTGTCATCTCTAAGAGGAACTACAGATCCTCCCAGAATTTTCCCGTCGTTAAAAATAAGCGGCCTATCGGTACTCAGGGAATCACTATTTAACTGTTCAAAAAACTCTCCCCGTTCATTCACAGCGATATTACTAGTTCCAATCCTTTGAAGCTCACGAAGCCCTTCCAATCCCCCTAGGCGAGAGATATCTCCCGTAGGATCTAGAGCTAAACTTGAAAATGGATCAACCGCTTGTCTAGCTAAAGCCAAACGATCGAAATCATCAAAACGATTAAATTTCTGTTTGTCTCTACCCAATCGATTAGCACGAGAGCAACAACGGGCTCCCTTTCTTTTAGAAGCCGGTTTAAATTCTCTTCCGAAAAAGGCTCTTCGAAGTAAGGATCCCCTACGTCCACGTGCCTCAGCTCTTTCTTCACTTAGCATAAAAAAAACTAGGCTTAAAATAAGAATTAATGAAAACCCTTTACAACGACTGTTCTGAATTCTACTCACAAAACACCTCAGCTTGAACTCTCACTCTTAAAATGAGTTCTCTATTAGGTAATAGCTAAAGCATAAAAAATGCCAGGTGAGATACTTCTTAATTTATCAGATTAAACCTTTAGAATGCGGTCACTTATCATTTGTAAAACACAGAATACAGAACCCTTGAATCCCCTAAGAATAATGTAAAAACCATTGACGATTATCTGACAAAAAATGGACTTTTATCGCAATGAAAAATAAAAAGCCCACTGAAAGTTGAATCTTTCAATGAGCCTCTTATTAAAAAACAAATGCCCTACTAGCTATCTAAATCTTAATTAAGGCCAATTAGATGGAACGTAACCCTGTTCGTCCATTTTTTTCAATTCATCAAGCGGCTTGGCTGAAGGCATAGGATCTTTTTTTTGGTTAATCACTGGATTTGAAACACAACCTTCACGATTGATCTCAATATAGGCTTGAAATTTACTGGGCAGATTTTCTTCCGCGTAAATTGCTTCTACGGGGCAAGCTGGAACACAAGCATCACAGTTAACGCAGGTATCAGGGTTAATATAGAGGATTCTATCCCCTTCATGAAAAGCATCAACCGGACACACGGCAACACAATCGGTATATTTACAATCAACACAGTGCTGGGTCACAATATAGGACATAAATTCCTCCAGAAAAAAGTACTATTTCACTAAAGAAAATAACACTAAACAAAACCCTAGGCGAGTAATTATTTAAAGAACTGAATAGGCCAAGCCCAGTAGAAAGTAGAGCTTTAAGCTCTTCCATTTTTATAGAACCCTTTTTTGAGTCCTACGATTGATTAAACAATAGACAGTTATAAACCCTTCTAAAGAGCCTTTCTCTAGGCTCATTTGGACTTTCCTTACCCTTAACCCACTCACGCCTTTAGCCAATACTGTCAAACTTTCCAACATTTTTTTAAAGCGACAACTTGATTTCTCTCAATTTCAGGCTCAATCCAGAGTGGTATTTTCTTTGCATTTCCCCCAAATGCTCGAAGAGTGGCTTGCTTTGCTTTAAGCAATTAAACACTCTATTGAGATGCCTCGTGGTGTGGTTGTTGACGTTTGTTTCGGAGGAAGTGAAAGTTGAAACGGCATATTATCAAATTAGGTTTATTCCTATGTTTATTCGCAGTGGGATGCTCCAAGTCTTCGAGCTCAAACTCACCTGTTATTCCTCCTAATGGGGATACCTCTCCCATTGTCCCGGTTGATCCCCCCGCTTCGGATCCTTTCGGCGAAGAGTTAAGATCTAGTGTTCCCATCGACCTAGTCGATAAGATTAACTATTCTGGGTTAGTGGATATTACAGGTTCAGCTGGACAGCCAGGAAATATCACTCGCCCTATTGTGGGAGATGCCAAAGTCAGGTTCAGAGTCACCAATACCCGTTCTCAATCAATTCAGGGCAAGCTTTTTATCGCCTTTGAAGATCAAGGCGGATTTTGGGCCGCTGCATGGGATAACGCTTTTGTAGGAACAGGAACTCAAACCTCTTCTGCCGACGGGAAAAATATAGATATCATTTTTGCGGACGATGATCTCGTCGTTAGAACTCAAGGTGTGGTACTTAACCAAACCTTCTTCGGAGCCCTGTACTATCGGCTAAGACAACCTCAAGATACTGCCTGTAAAGAGGTTAGACTCACCTGCACTGTAACCTATCCCTGGGGCTCTTATCCTTTTACACCCATTGACGGACAAACATGCCCTGGATACTCAACTCCAGTCGATACAGTCACCCCATGTCGTAACTACATGAGCACTTCAAATTCCCAAGTTAAACGACTTGGAAACTTTACAAATTCTTTTAACAATATTGCAGTACTTTCGGAGGAATAATGAAAAAACCAGCTTTGTTTAATGGGTTAAAAATAGCCTTTTTTGTAGGTATCGCTTCCCTTCTAGTCGGATGTGGTGGGGGAAAAAATTCACCCTCAGCGCCTGCTCCGTCAACGCCTATACCTGCTCCAGGAACTCCTGCTCCAGGAACTCCTGCTCCAGGAACTCCTGCTCCAGGAACCCCCACTGTGCAAGGAACCCAATGCCCGATATTAGCTGGAGGGGTTCCGCTAAATCAGAACGGTTCACCGTTCTCTGGCTCCTTACAATCGACCTCCTCAGGATCTGGAGTATGGGGAAATCCCAATTCACTCACCCTGGCTCTCTCCTTTATTAATTACTCAGGCCCTGGAACATGGATTCAAAGTGTGGTGGGAAGCGGATCCTTTGTATTTCCAGACCTAGCTCTTATCTTGGGAAACCAAACCAATACCAATTACAACATCTGCGTAAACTCAAATAATGTCGGAGCCGCGGGCTCTAATCCAGGGACCTACAACATGAGTAACGGAACTATCTCGATGAGCTTAACGGGAACTATTCAAGTCCCTCTTTATAACCCCTTTAGCGGATACCCTGGCTCTTACCAGCCTTATCCCACAACACAAATGAGCCAAGACTCAATTCGTCTAAATATCGGAACTAGTTGTGCTACTTACGTTTCAAATAATAGGCTTTTTGGATGTGTAGATGTAAAGATCGGAAATTCGCCTTCTGGAAGAATTCTAAATTACTATTCTAGATAATTGATTAAAGAGGGTTTATAACTGTGATCCACGACGACAAAACAACAGAAATTATCATCTCAACACCCACATCAACCTTAGCAACACCCGGGTCTTCAAATAAAGAAGATTCAGTTCAGATGAAATCCCAGTCAACTACAGTTACTCGATCAGGAGCTTCATCTCAAATTATACTTACGAAATCAAGTTGGGTTCAAAATCTTCAAAATGAACTAAGCGAGGACTGGACCTTAAGAGTCTTAGCAGCCCTCACCATTTTAGTATTGAGTCTGTTGGTTTTATAAAACCTATAGAAAACTAGTTACTCTTTTTTCCAGGTTTACGAGTAGAATTAAACTTTTCAATCACCTGATCGGTTAAATCTTCTCCACCTTGAGTGAATAGAACTGCACCTTCATTTCTCTCAAGAATAAGAGTTAGCCCTTTGTCTTTACCGATACCTTCAATCACAGCTCTTAATTCATCCATGATAGGCTTAGTTAATTCTCTCTCTCTTTTCTGGAGATCCATCTGACTATCTGCAGCCTCTTTTTGAAGCTCCATAAACTTCTTTTGTAACTCTTGTTGCTTTTTAGTTTTAGCAGCATCATTCATTAAAGCAGCCTTCTTCTCAAAACCCTCTGCCTCTTTTTGAATTTCATTCTGACGTTTTTCTAACTCAGTTCTTTTTGAAGTCACCTCTTTTTCAAGCGACTTTTTTGCATTCTTCCCAGCTTCCACATTTTGCAGAGCTTTTTGAAGATCCACTAAACCTAGTTTAAAGCCCTCATTAGCAAAAGAGGTCACCGTTAAACAAGTTAATACTAAAGTTGCGATTGATAAGCGCATGTGAGTTTTCCTTTTTTTTAAAATGGCGGCCCGATTGTGAAAAAGAATTTCGAGGCACCAGAGTTAACCATAGGATAGCCAAATTCAAAACGCAAGGGACCTATCGGCGTAAACCAACGGAATCCCCATCCCAAGTTTGCATAAAGCTTGGGACCCGATATTTTGCTCAAATCATTAAATGCATTTCCAACATCGGCAAAGATCACTCCACGAATTCTGGCCTCTTTAAGAAGAGGAAACTCAATCTCGGCATTCATCAGGACCTGATTAAGTCCTCCGATAAGAATTTTCTTTCCACTAAGCCCAGCTTTCTTAGCCTCTTCCGAGAGATCATCAGGATTACTACTCAAGGTCACAGGCTCCCCACCGATACTAAAAGGATCATAACCTCTCAGTGAAAAAAGTCCACCCATTAAGAACAACTCATTATTAGGAACTCGACGGGTGCCTGTTCTAGAAATATTAGAACCCGTGACATTTAATCTGAAAACAAAGTCCCAAATAATGGGATAAAAATATTTCGCGGTCGCAGTAGATTTAACAAAGTATCTATCCCCTCCTAAGCCCGCATATTCCGAAGTGAGACTTCCATAGAAACCATCTCTGGGATCAAGTCGGTCATCTCTCTTGTCATAAATAAGATTTCCAGCCAGTGAACTGGTATAGCCGTTCACATCCTCTTTAGGATAGAGGGTCTTATCAATGATACTCGACGGACGCACATAGGCGTGCTCAAACTTGTAGGTCAAAAAGAGGTTCATAAAGTTATAAACTGGATGACCCAATTTAACAGCGGAACCCGTCTTAATCTCTTCAAAGCTGTTAACAGCTTCTAGAACCGCTACATTTCTTCGAACCTGGTAGAGATCTCCTCCCATACTCCATAAAGTGGCTCCATAGTAGGGCTCCTGGAAACTCAAAGAATATTCGTAAAGCTTAGTCCCGGTCTGAATTTGAGCTGAAAAACTTGCGACCTGTCCATTACCCAAGAAATTATTCTGAGACAATTGGGCATTAGCAATAAACCCCACTCCTCCAGTAGAGTAACCCGCCCCAATAACCAATTGACCTGTAGATCTCTCTTTAACTTTCACATCAATATCAACGACATTGGAATCCTCTTTGGAGGTCGTCTGATGGAACTCGACCGAATCAAAGTAACCAAGACGAGTCACATTCTCTTTGCTCTCTCGTTTTTTCGTTCCCTTGTAGAGCTCTCCCTCATGAATCGTGAGTTCTCTACGAACGACTTTATCTTTGGTTTTCGTATTACTAGAGATAGTAATTTTTCCAATATAAACTCGTTGGCCTCTATCGATATCAAAAGTGATATCCACCTGGCGAGTATCATCATGAATAATGGGTTGAGGTATAATGTTAGCGAAGGCGTAACCCAAGTCTCCATACTTTTCAGTCAGTCTTAAAGTATCTCGTCTTAAGGTTTCCGTATTAAAAACATCTCCGGAAATTAGCTCCATGTTATCGCTCAACTCCGAGCGTGTGAAAAGAAGCTCCCCACCAAAATCAACATTTCCTACCGTGTACTGAAACCCCTCTTCGACATAAAATGTAATGTAAATCCATTTCTTATCAGGAGACACGGTCACTTCAGGTTTGCCGAATCTAGCTCGAACATACCCCATAGTTCCATAATAGAAACCCAAGGCAGCAATATCTCTTTCAAACACCACTTCACGATAGGACCCACTACCGGTCAACCAAGAAAATGCGCCCCCTTCTTTGGTCTGCATCACCCGTTTGAGATCATCAGTCGAAAGAACTTTATTTCCAATAATGTTAATTTTTTTAACTGTGATTTTGTCATTTTCTTGGGCTTTGAAAGTCACAACGACTTCGCCGCTATTAGGTAAGGGGGTCACCTTATAATGAACATCGGCTAAGTAGTATCCCTTTTCCTCATACTTCTGAACAATTTTTTCGACCGATTCATTTAGTTTCTGCCGATTTAACAGTTCATATTCTTTAACTAAGACTAAATCTTTTAAATCATCTTTTTCTAATGACTCAAGCCCTTCATATTCAATTTTTGCAATTGTAGGTTTCTCTTTGACATTGAAAACAAGTTTCAAGCCCTTTTCCGTCTCTTCCTCAAGAACAGAAACATCTTCAAAAAAACCCAGCATAAATAGAGAACGAATATCTTCTCGAACCAAATCCTTTGAAAGAGGTTCACCTATTCGAGTTTGAAGCTTTTGCTTAACCGCATCTGTTTCAATCTTTCTATTCCCATGAATCTCGATTGACGAAACAATATTACTAGCTCCATAGATGGAAATAGAGCTCACCCAAAGCAGCAAAAAAACAAAGGCAGAATTTATAAAACTTTGTTTACGCAACTCTTCTCTCAATACGTAAAGGCTTCACTTGATTTAATCGAGCTAAGTACCTGTTTTTATTACATAACAAAACAAGCGTGGATTCTACCCATAGACCCCACCTGTTGTAAACGATGAGTTAGTATAAATGTGCTTTTTTATTAATTCAATGCGTCGCGATTTAAGTGGGAAAGAGCAAAAAGTTCTCCTTGGTCGAGTCGAAGAACTCTGGGAAAACTTCTAGCTAGAGATTCATCATGAGTGACACAGACCCATGCAATTCCATGCTCCTCTTGAAGTGAGCGGATCACGTCAAAGATCTGTTGGCCCGTTGAGGAATCCAAATTTCCAGTTATTTCATCGGTTAAAAGAAGTTTAGGTTTCATCATTAAGGCTCTAGCAATGGCGACCCTTTGCTGTTCCCCACCCGATAACTGACTGGGTTTATGGGTCAGGCGATCTTTTAACCCCACTCGAAACAACAGGTGCTCTGCCGCAACTTTGGCCTTGGCTTTACTTTCCCCTGCAAGAAGGGCCGGCATCATCACATTCTCAAGAGCTGTAAACTCAAGCATCAGATAATGAAACTGAAAAACAAACCCAATTTGATGATTGCGAAAATGGGCTAAATTATTTTCGCTAAGTTCAAAGATGTTTTTTCCACGAAAAAGAACCGTGCCATGAGAGGGGGTCTCTAAAGTTCCCAAAACATGTAGCAGGGTGCTTTTTCCTGCTCCACTTTTTCCAAGAATAGCAATTCGATCATTAACTCCAATCTCCAAATTAACTCGCTTTAAAACAGAAATAGGCGGCTCAGATTTTCGACGATAGATTTTGGAAACATCTCTTGCGGATAATAATAGTTCACTCATATCTTAACGCCTCCACAGGCCTTGCATAGGCAGCTTTTAGAGCCGGTACCACACTAAACAAAATACATAAGAACAGGGCCGCTAAAGAGATCACAGCCACATCCCCTACCTGAATTTTAAAAGGTAATCGATTGGTGTTGTAGATAGATTCACTCAAAATAGAGGGTTGATACTTCTCGGCCAATTTACAAGCCACAATGCCTAAAGCCACGCCACACGACACCCCAATAGCGCCTACTATGGCCCCTTGAGCAATAAAAAACAAAAAAACTCCACGGGCTTTAAGCCCCATAGCTCTTAAAATCGCCATGTCTCTTCTTCGGTAGTGCGAACTCATCATCAAAAGGCTCACGACATTGACTCCGGCCAGCCCCACAATAATTTCTAAAACCAGAAAAAGCCGCCGTTTTTGATCTTCAACAGCTAAAAATAGGTTTTGATTAATCTGATTCCACGTCTTAACTTGAGCATTCTGTTTAAATCGAACCTTAATCGCTTTGGCTCCTCGAAAAAGTGGAACCCCAGGTTTTAGTTTTACTTTATAAAGAGGTGAACCAGTTTGCTTATTAAATATTTTTTTTAAAACTTCGAGATCGATTCTAGCATAGTGAAGATCGTGATCATAAAGGCCAAATTTCGTGATAGCGCTCACAATAAAGGGTTCCAATTGATTCTTTTGTCCGGGAATGAGGATCTCCACAGAATCCCCCACTTTAGCTTGAATTTTTTTGGCGAGCTGAGATCCTAACCAGATCCACTGGGAGTTTTTAATTTTGGGATCTGTGATTGGCGGAGCTAATAAAATTTTATTCCACTGGGTAACTTGAGATGCAGTTTTAAGATCAATCCCTTCTAAAGTAACTCCAGCGACCCCAGTTTTTACCAACATACTCTGACCGAGTCCAAAGGGGGTTATAGCTTCAATTTCAGGAATGTTTTTTAACACATCTCCCATATTTTTTTGTGGGACAGATCCCTTGGGAATAACCACCATGTCCGAGGAGATTGAGGTGTACTTCGTTTCTAAAAACTCTAGAAATCCGGACATGACTGACAACACCAACATCAGCTGAACAATTCCGATAACAACGCCTATGACTGAAACCCACAAAGCAAAAGAGAGGAGATTTCCCTCTCGCGGCACTAAATATCTTCGTAGTAAAAATAATATCGGCATTTTAGCCTAAGTCTGCCAAATACTGTTCAAGAGCTTCAACCTCTCTCTTGAGATCCATTTTTTGTTTAACGACCCCCTCTTTAACCGCTTGTGGAGCGCTATTTATAAACTTTTCATTTCTCAATTTTTCATCAGCTCTTCGCAGCGCCTCAGTTTTTTCCTGAAGCTCTTTTCGCTTTCGAGACAATTCTTTAGTGAGATCTCCTAAGTCGGACTTTGGAATGAAAAGTTTCAAATCTCTCATCACAATCGATAAATGAGTTTCTTTTGGAAATTCCTGAGTCTTAAAATCCAATTCTTTGAGCTTCCCCATTTTTTTGATGAGTTCTTTAAAAGGACTCAGTTCAAAGAGCAAACTATCTCCCGCTAGCGAGCTTACAGAAAGAGATATCTCAGTAGCCGGAGACAACTGATGCAGCCCCCGAGTCGTTCGAACCTGTTCAATCAGTCGAATCACTCTAGCTAAACGTTCTTCGGCTACTGGAAATTTTTTAGAGTTATCAACTGCGGGATAGGAAGCAATACAAATAGACACTTTACTCTGTTCTCGAATCGGCATCTCCTGCCAAAGTTTTTCCGTCACAAAGGGCATAAAAGGATGCAATAGTCGAATGGCCTCTTCCAAAACCTCAACTGCAGTGGATTCTTTGGCGGCCTTTCTAGCCTCTAATTCATCTTTAGATTTAATAAATTCGATGAACCAGTCACAATACTCACTCCAAATAAAATGATACAGAGCCTGAGCAGCTTCAAAAAAACGATACTGATCAAGAGATCTATTCACTTCCTCTTTGATGTGATTGAGTCGAGACCAGATCCACTGATTCACTTCATTAGAAAGATCTACATTAGACTGTTTAACATCGCCAAAATGCATGAGAACAAAACGAGAAGCGTTCCAAATTTTATTCACGAAAAACTTACAGCTCTCCACCCCTTCATCAGAAACTCTCATGTCACGACCATGGAAAGCATTCCAGCTTAAGAAAAATCGAAGCGCATCAGTTCCTAAACGGTCACTGATCTCTAAGGGATCTACGACATTGCCTTTAGTCTTAGACATTTTCTGACCGTGCTCATCTCTCACCATCGGGTGAAGATAGACAGTATGAAATGGAATCTTGCCAGCCATTTTCATGCCCAGCATAATCATCCTAGCCACCCAGAAAAAAAGGATATCAAATCCTGTCTCCAGAACAGAGGTAGGATAAAAAGCTTTTAGATCTTGAGAATTTTTGGGCCAGCCCAGGGTCGAAATAGGCCAGAGACCAGAGCTAAACCAGGTATCTAAAACATCTTCATCTTGTCGTAGTTTTGTCTCTCCACATTTTTTACAGACCGTTGGAGCTTCAAGCCCTACATGAGCCTCTTCGCACTGCTGACAATACCAAACAGGAATGCGATGGCCCCACCATAACTGACGACTGATACACCAAGGACGAATGTTTCTCATCCACTCGAAGTAAGTTTTCTCCCACTCTTCGGGAACAATTCGAATCTCTTTGCTCTCAACAGCACGAATCGCATCTTTAGCCAGTTCTTCAGCCTTCACAAACCATTGAGCACTCACTTTAGGTTCAACTACAGTTCCGCAACGATCACAATGGCCCACATTATGATTGTGATTTTCTTCTTTCACTAACAATTCTTGTTTTGCTAAATCCTCTAAAACTTTAAGTCGAGCCTTCTGCCGGTCCAGCCCTTGATAAGCACCCGCCTCTTTATTCAATACGGCATTTTCATCCATTAAATTGATGATAGGCAGGTTATGTTTCTTGCCTACAATATAGTCATTCGGATCATGTCCCGGAGTTATTTTAAGAGCTACAGTTCCAAATTGCATGTCTACATAGGTGTCTAAAATAACAGGAATCGCTCTTCCCACGAGAGGAACCATCACCTCTTTGCCATGAAAATCTCTAAATCTATCGTCTTCAGGATGAACCGCAACGGCTGTATCCCCTAACAAGGTCTCGGGCCGAGTGGTTGCCACCACCAAATATTTAGAAGGCTCCCCTTTAAGACGGTACTTAATATGCCAAAACTTACCAGGAGTCTCTTTAAACTTAACTTCAAGATCAGACAGTGCCGTATGACACCGAGGGCACCATTGAATAATTGCGGTATCCCTGTAAATCAATCCTTCATTATAAAGTCTTAAAAAACATTCTCTCACCGCAAGAGAAACATTTTCGTCCAGAGTAAAAGCTAGGCGACTCCAATCAAAACTTCCCCCCATCTTTTTCATCTGGCTGACAATGGTTTCCTGGGACTTTTCTTTCCACTCCCAAACTTTCCCAAGAAACTTCTCACGCCCCAGATCATGTCGGCTCTTTTTTTCCTCTTTCATGAGGTTTCGTTCCACCACCATCTGAGTTGCAATTCCTGCATGGTCGGTTCCAGGAAGCCACAGAGTATTAAAACCCTGCATTCGTTTTCTTCGAATTAAAATATCTTCAAGCGTACAGGTAAGAGCGTGCCCCATGTGAAGAACTCCAGTCACATTAGGAGGAGGAAAAACAATCGTATAGGTGGGAGCTTTAGAGTTAGAATCCGCTTTGAATAGATCGTGTTTTAACCAAAACTCATAAATTGAAGACTCTGAATCTTTCGGTATAAATTGTGTATCCAACATATTTCATTCCTAACTCTATTCAAAAATCCGCAGATTTAGGAAAGTAATTTGTCCGGGCTTCACTCGGACCTTTTCCCATCTCTTGACCTGTCTCTGGCTTCCAGCGGCTACCATATCAAGGACTAGGTCATGCCGTCCAGCAGGAAGGGCTAATCTCGCAACTCGAAGATTAGCAGGCAAAGTCACCCAACTTCTTAAATCGGCATGGTCGGTCATACTCAGAAGAAGGTAACTTAAAAACTCGGCATCTTTGCTTTTAGTCGCTTGACCGACTCCATAGGCCATCGCCCGTTTAGCGACCATTCCGCCCACTTTCTTGGCAGTTATCATCGCTATTTTTTCGTCGAGCTCAAAAATTGCAGTTCCCTCAATATCAAAAAGAATCTCAGCATCGGCTGAGGCCTGACTTTTTACATCTCTTAGAGTCCCTTTTTCAAAGCTAGATCCATTGCGGGCGAACAAGGGAATTAAATTAAAGCTAGGATTAGGAACTTTATAGGGGGCTCTTCCCGCCTCTAGAAAAAGGATCACCTCCCCCTGATCTTTTGTTAGAAGATATTTTTTCTGATGGGGATACTCTTTAGCGTAATCTTCTAACTCCTGATGAGCCTTTAATTTATCGGCAACTCTCATTAAAGGGCCGGGGAGATAAGCAAAGTTCCCCATCCATTTCTTCACCGTGCGATAGTCGACAAAAGCATCATTAAACTCAGATTGAGATTCAAAAAGACTCGCAGCAAGATATTTAGCAAAACTATTATGCTGATAGGGCATCTTTCCCTGAGAGATCATGACATCTAGTTTTTGATTGACCCGACGACACTCCACTAAAGCCGACTCCCACTTTCCCAAAAGAGTGTAATCAATCGCCATGTAAATATTAATTAAGATCTTCTCAAAGTCTTCGCCCTTATAAACTTTGGTGGAATCATTAAACAGAACACTCCCAACCTCTTGAGAGAGACTTGTATAATCATTAAGGACCGCAATTTTCTCAGCCTCTTTAAAGCTATCTATTGCCTCCTGGTATCTGCCCGCTGCGTGATAAACCATACCCAGTTCGAGCTGATACAGGAGAAGATCATTATCTTTCTGTTCTACAAGTAATTTTAGATCTGCAGCCGCAGCGTCATATTGGCCCGATTCAAAAAAGGCTCGAGCCATTCTCACTTTTCCGGCATAGGTAGCGCACCCTGCCGACAATAAAAAAGAAAGGCAGAGTAAGATACTGAGGATCCGACCCATGGGTTTTCCTTTGGGTATCGGGGTTAAAAGCCGACCGATTTTTTAGTGTAGTATTTTCGAATCTCTTTTTCGTCAGCCCACTCGAGAATGCCACTTTCAATGTTAACTAAATTAAATGTACATTTGTAATAAACATACTTTTTACTACCGACCTCCTGAACGCGATCTGTAATTTCACCGGTTAAAAAGTATTGCGCGCCAATTTGACGCCCTTTTTTACGGGCTGAAGCAGAATCGACATAGCCAGATTGCTCTTGATATTCGGTTTCTCCAGCCATCTCTTCTCGGTTCTCTTTTTCAGTAAATTTGAAACGCCCACTTTTGATAAGGGTCACTTTAATTTTATCCGTCATGCTCTTCATGTCGATATGCTCTTGAGAGCGATTTTTAACCAGAGTCACTAAAACCACAGGTGGCTTTTTAGCTTCTCGAATAACCAAACTTTCAGTTAGGGATTTAACCATCGTATCCGCGATCTGACGCATATCGCTTTCATTGAATTTGTCGTCAAGAAGACGATCTTCACTTAGATCGTCATAGTTTCCTTGAGTAAACTGTTTTGAACCGCACCCGGAGATTCCTAATCCAAGTAAACCCAGTAGTACAAACGCTGCTATCAAACGCATGAATGACCTCATTTATTGGAAGATAGCCCCTTATCTCTTAAACTCAGGGCTACAGTATTATTTTTTTACTACTTACTTTGAAGTTGCTGCACTCACTTTAAATTCCATCGAGGAACTTAAGTTAGATACGGGTTTCATCTCACTCTCAGGTTTTGTTCCAAACCCACCTTGTCCAAGTGAGAGAACATAATTAGCTAGCAACTCCATTTGAGCTTTTGAATCCCCACCCATAATTTCCGGAGCCGGAGATTGCATCTCTGGCCAGTATCCGGGCATTCTTGTGCCGGGAACCATTTTACCAGGTTCTTTCAACAACTGGATAATCCAATCTTTGTTTAATCTTCCATGGGCCCGAGCTAAGTTAGGAGCCAATCCTTTACTGCTGCCCTCTTCAGCCAATTCACTCGGAGTGGCCTCTCTTCCCACTGTATGACAGTTAGCGCACTGCAACTTATTGAACAGCGCTTTAGCATTGGAAAGCTGAGTGGAGGTCAAACTCACTTTTTCTAAAGTGGCCACAGGAAACTGCAGATTACCTTGAGCTGCCCAGTAACTCACCACTTTATTCACTTCATCATGGGTCAGATTGAAAGAGGGCATCCGAATTTTTAGTTTCTCCCTCAAGCGATGAGTTGGATTGTTTAAGAAGTTATGAACCCAATCAGATCTGACACGGCCCCCCTCTGTCACGAGAGGTGGAGGGCCTAGGGTTTCATCCTCGCTATAGTAGGACAAAACTCTGCCTTCTAGATCCCACTTATGCTTTTCATGCTCTTCTTTATTAGGATCATCATCCGCTAGGGCTTGATATATTCCCTCAACCATATGACATCCCTGACAGTTATATTGGTGAACAATACGCTGCCCCTCTTCTATAAAGGTTTCTCTTGCGGTGAGAACCTTAGCAGAAGGGGGATCAATTTTTTGAGCCGTCATACCTAATACAGCAGTCACCACACTGTTTCGGTCCTCTTCTTCCATCTCAAAGTTAGGCATACGTAAAAGATCAAGGTACTCTTTAACGATTCCCTTGTCCCAAACTCGAGTGTTAGCCAATTTAGCATGGGCCCAATTGTAGTTGGTATGCTCCATCTCCTGGAGACCGAAATCCAATTTATTGGTAGGCCTACTACCCCAATCGGATAGCTCAACCCCTATTCCCTGAGCCATTTCAAAACCTTTGAATTCATGACAACCATAGCAACCATATCGAGTCATAGCCGCTTTACCTAACTTGCTCACAACTTCATGAGGCTTAAGTTCGGAAATATAACTATCGACCTTGGTTTCGGTGGCAGGTGCCATTTTAGGATCACGAAGCAAATAAAGTTTAAGCACCCTCTTCTGGGTTTCTAAATCACTGGTACCGGCTTCAAGCTTCTCAAACTCTTCATTCCGCTTGCTAAGAAGGTAGGCTGTAAGATCCCCGATCTCTCCGTCAGATAAACGAAGGCTCGGCATGACCGTTCCCTGCCAATAATGTTTGGGATTTTTCAACCAAGTGGTGAGCCAATCTTTAGAAACCTTACTTCCAATCGTGCTCAAGTCAGGCGCTTGACCATAACGACCACGGTTTCTTGGGAAATCATCAATTTGATGACAGCCTAAACAACCCACCTGTCCAAACACCTCTTTACCTTGTGCCTTATTACCAAGTGCTGTGTAGTAGTTCGGTTTGTAATTGTCCGATTCTTCCATAATGTAATCGGTCAAAGCATTAAGCTCTGCTTCTTGATATTGTTTGAACTCATCACTTGTAATATTGCTCTGATGAAACTGAGCGGGCATCCTTGTCCACTGATTGAAGGACCTGGGCTTTCTAACCCATTTCATAATCCAGTCACGAGTCAACTTACCTTTAACCCGTTTCAGAGAAGGGGCCGGTTTGCGCATGTGATCCCAGCCTTCAATACGATGACATCCGAAGCATCCTGCCCCTCGGATAGTCTGTACGGCTTTGTTAAGCTTCTCGGCCTTGGGAACATACTCAGTCGACTTATGACAAACACGGCATTTTCCCTCAGTGTATTGGAGAGGGATCATCTTCTCAATAGTGTGATGCTGTTCATGCCAATGATACTTCTTCTCCCACTCTTTCTTCTGTTCTTCGTTACGAGGAGTATGAGCCGCGCGAGAGAACTCTGTCGAGGTTCCACGACCTTCGTGACAGACCGTACAACCGATCTTGTCGATAGGATGTGGAGAGGAGCTCCCCAGCATGAGATCCAACTTAGGATGGGTTCTAAAGGGCTGGGCCTCTTTTTCAAAACCAGGAAGATCGATAGCTAGGTGACAAGTGGTGCAGCGATCAACTTTTTGAACCTGAGAAAAGTAAATATCATCACGAATTGTCGGCAGTACGATCTGTTGCAATTTAAGCGTAGGGCTTGCCATATCCAATACGGGAGAATTTCTAATCAGTTTGGATAAGGTTAATTCAGCCCCCTGTTTAGCAGACTCGAGTCTGTCAACTTCACTTCTTAACAGCTTCAGCTCTTTTTCTGCTTGAGATTTTGCTTCAAAAAAAGTGGTGTTTTCAACCTGTTTAGCTTCGTACTCTTGGGTTCGAACATTCATCACATTACGAAGCTTTTGAACTTCATCCCAATGCTTCATAAGTGCATCGTAGGATTTTTTGGCCTTAGGATCTGTAAGCTCCATGTGGCCTTCCGCAATCTTGTGGCCATACTTTGCTTCATGCTGATATTTTTCCACATCCCAAACCGCCTTTTCCCCTTGGAAATTGACAGTGGCATTAGCCATCTTGGTTTTGGCGTTGGTCAAAGTCTTTTCAAGCTTACTCTCTTCTGTAGATTTTTTTTCAATCTCTTTCTCAGCTTGAGCCAACTTATCTTGGATCTCTTTTAGTTTAGCTTCGTCAATCTGACCTTTGGCAACTTCGATCTGCTCTTGAAATTTTTTAGCCTTCAAAGCCATGAATTGACTTTGATAGCCTTTCCACTCACGTCCAAAATCGTCCAAAATCATCCAGACCGTGAATACCAACATCACGATACTGGAGATCGCGAACACTTTGATTATTGTATTACCTTTATAAAACCTGTCATCTGAAGCATTGTTGGCCATGTGTTAGCCCCTAAATATTAAAGAACCACTCGGGAATTCCCACGATGTATTTCAAGTTAATAAGCCATCGAAGCACCATTTTGATGGGCAAAGCACCCATCGAAAGAAGGAGCCCCACTAAAATATAGAATCTTGGCTTGCCCATCTTCTCGTACAAATTCTTCATCCATTTTTTCTGCAACAGGATGGTACCATAAACAAAATAGCCAATCACTAATACCATCCCTAGCCCCTCACGCAGGAAGGGATTGTCAGGCAATTTGCCTCCATTTAAACCCGTACTCCGAAAGAGATACTCTGAGAGATTAACGTTTTTAAGAACTTCCAACTTATGAAGGTCCCAGACCTCATAAGGGCCAAAGAAGTTCCAGTTGGGTCCTCGTAAAAAGGTTCCGTAAATAATGAGCAGAATCCAAAGAATCAAAAATCCAAAAAGAAAGGAGGTAATCGCAAATTTTCGTTCTTTGAAAGTATAATAGCCATTACCTTTGGGATTAATATCAATGAAGGGAATGAGAATAAGGCCCACCACAATTAGAGTAGGGAATACCACACCCGCCAACCACGGATCGTAATAAACCAACATCTCCTGAAGCCCCAAAAAGTACCAAGGTGCCTTTGAAGGATTAGGGGTTTCTACCGGATTTGCAGGCTCTTCAAGTGGAGCTTTAAGAACAATCGACCAAATCAACAGAACACACCAAGCAATAATGGAACAGATAAACTCACTAAAAACCAGGTCTGGCCAAGTAAAAACAAGCTCTTTGGCCTCCTTTTTATTTTCGACATCAAGGCCCTGATCAATCAAACGATCATTGATGACCATTTTGTGAACGGCTAACCAAGTGAAAAATACAACTAAAAACAACATCCCCACAATTGGAATGTTATCTGGCTTAGTCACAACACTTCGGAAGGTTGGGTTTAAACAACTTACAAAAATGAAAACTCCCATTGAGCCTTCCATCCAGTAGAGTGTCTTTTTCTCAGCAAACTTTTCACGCCAACGGAAAAACACGAGATAAAAGAGAATGCATGAAGCCGTAAACAGAATCGACGGCTGGCAAAACGCATTAATCGCTGAGGTTATAAAGTTTCCGATGGTTGCCATGTTGTTTCTACAGAGGCCCTGAAATGCCCCCGTCCTTTCTCACACGCCAAAAGTGGATTGCCATCAATACGCTTGCTATTAACGGAATAAAGATACAATGAAGGACGTAGAATCTTAGAAGTGTCGCTTCACCCACTAATCGACCCGCTAGCAGTGCAAACCTGGCGTCACTACCTGCATGAACGACATCAAATCCCATTAAGCTGTTAATTAAGGAGGCTCCTGGCCCTTCATGGCCCATAAACGGTGTCGCACGGGCCATATTAGATCCCACAGTAATAGCCCAAATGGCCAACTGGTCCCAAGGAAGCAAGTAACCGGTGAAACTTAACAATAAAGTTAAAACAAGAAGGATCACCCCCACGCCCCAGTTAAATTCACGAGGGGGCTTATAAGACCCTGTCAAGAAAACACGGAACATATGAAGCCATACAGTGATCACCATGGCGTGAGCTCCCCAACGGTGAACTTCACGCATAATTCCAATCGGAACATGTTCACGTAGAGCGATGATGTCCATATAAGCAAATTCTGCTGTAGGACGATAATAGAACATCAAAAGAACACCTGTGACAGTTTCAACTAAAAACAGGAAGAAGGTTAATCCCCCCATGCACCAAGTGAAACTCATTCGAACCCCTGATTTTTTCATTCGAATAGGGTGTAAATGGAGAAACACATTCATCAATACCACCAAAACTCGATTGCGAGCATTGTTGGGAGCCCCATGACGGAAAATAGATTTCCACGCCTGAGACTTTGTGATTGATTCTGAAAACTCTTTAAATGAAGACATACTAACCTCTTACGCTAACTCCAAAAACGAACTAGGATCGTTCCATTGACCCTTCTCAAATTGATATTTTACAGTCTTATCAATAGCGATCTGACCGTCTTCTGAACGTCCAATTCTGTATCTCTCTAAAGGTCTCGGAGCCGGACCTTCAAAATTTATCCCGGTAGAATAGAATCCACTACCGTGGCAAGGACACTTGAACTTAGCTTCACCTTCTAACCAGTTGGGGGTGCAACCTAAATGCGTACAAACGGTGGAAAGGCAATAAATTCCCCGTTCATTTCTTACGATCCAAACGCCATAACGTTTTTTAAATCTCTCATCTACTTTGTTCACAGCATATTCGGCTGGAAATCCCGCTTTAAATTGTTGAGGGGGTTCAAATGTAATATTTGGGAAAAAAAGGCGCCCAATAGCTGTAAGAGCGCCACCCATAGCAGCTGCAAAGCCAGCCCAACCTACCACAACCCAGTTAAAAAAATCCCTTCGGGTTATAGCATTTTCAGATTCGGGGAATTTAGGTGTTGGCATAAATATGACCGCCGTCAATAAAAGTTCAATTTCTATTATTTTTTTGAACGCCCATGTTTATCGTTTTCTTAGGCTCTCAAGTCAAGGCGAAATCCTTTAAAGAAAACAAGCAAAGTGGTTAGGATAACTCTCTTTTTTGCCACCCCCCTTGCCAAAAGTGAATTTTAGGTGAAAGTTAATCTAAAATGAAGCTTAAACATCCACTTTATAAAGCCTCTCGATTGGGCTGGGATATTGCCCGAGAATCCGCAGCCTCTATTTTGACCTATGAACTTTATCCTTTGGGGCTAGTATCAAAATCGCTACCGACTTTGCCTTCACTTTCTTTTCGCCAATCGAGCCCTAAACTACCCATTGTCTTTATTCACGGGATTTTTCACAACCGCAGCACTTTTGCATGGCTAAAACAACGCCTTTACTCAAAAGGTTTTAGACAATTCAAAGAGGTTAATCTTCTCACCAGTATTCACCCCATTCCCCGGTTGGCTGAACAGGTGGCTCGGGAAACTCGACTCCTGATAAAAAAACATGGGACTCCCCAGGTGGACATCGTAGCCCACTCCATGGGTGGAGTTATTGCCCGTTATTTCGTTCAACTTTTAGGAGGGGATGGATTGGTGCGAAACCTCATTACCTTAGGAACCCCTCATCGAGGAACTGAATGGTCAAAATACTCCATTATTTCTCACATTAGAGAACTGACCCCTCAAAGTCGAACGATTGAACTTTTAAATCGGTGTCCTGCCCCTAAATTTACCCGAGCCGTTGCTGTTTCTGGAGACTTAGATATTGTCATTCGACCCAAAGATTGCACCTGGTGGGAGGGGGTTAGAAATATTCATCTATCCCATGTGGGCCATGCAGGCCTTTTATTTTCTAAACGGGTTCTTGAAATCATTCTTTCTCATTTAAATAATGAAGAGATGATGCCCTCCCCTTCTCGAAATCAAAACCCTAAACAACTCTTTAAGTTCAAAGGGTCGAAAGACATTAAATCTAGTGATACAATCATTCGCTTGTGAATTCCTCTTCGACACATTCTTTCCTGGCAGATTCTTTAAAACGAAAGCTTATCTTTTTTACCGGCAAAGGTGGAGTGGGGAAAACTGCAATCGCTTGGGGTACGGCTTTGGCCCTTTCCCGTCAGAAACGAAAAGTAAGATTTGTCAGTTGGAACCCCTTTGAAACATCACTTGAACCTTTAGCTTTAAAATCTTTTGGAATTCATTGGGAACAACTGGACGCCGCCATCTGTTTTAAAGAATATGCTTTAAAAACCTTAAAATTTGAAAAAATTTTAGATGTAATTTTTGAGAACAAAGTCCTTAAAGCGTTCATTGAGGTGGCTCCTGGTCTCTCAGAAACTGTCATCGCGGGCAAAGTTTGGGACCTTTTTGATCGAGGACAACAAGATGTACTCATTGTGGACCTTCCAGCCACAGGCCATGCCCTTTCATTTTTCAAATCCCCGATGGGGATAGAAAAAATGTTCGCAACTGGTTTCGTTCATAGGCAAGCAGGAAATATTTGTGACATGTTCATGGATCCTTACACTCGCCTCGATCTGGTCACTCTTCCTGAAGAGATGCCACTTGTGGAAAGTGAGCAGTTTATTGATCAGCTATTGAAGCTAGGGAAATTTCCATTGGGCTTTTTATGGATCAACCAATGCACGCCTAAGTTTTTCTTGCCCACACACATGCAAAAAAAACTTCCCCCTAACATTAAAGAGTGCCTTGAAGACCATAGGTTGAGATTAGAAAGAGAGCAAATATCAATTGAAAAGGCTAAAGATCTACCTCTAATGATGAAACAGATTCCTAGATTTACAACCGAAGTTTTGAAAGAAACTATTGAGCTAATTGCCGATTCTTTGGAGAGTTAAGTGAACCCAATTTGGAAAGAAAAGAGGATCTTTTTAGTGGGAGGCCCCGGAGGTGTGGGGAAAACCACCGTAGCTGCAGCTTTGGGAACTCAACTAGCTCTAGAAGGCCATAGAACAATAGTTCTTACGGTTGATCCGGCCAAAAGATTAGCTCAAGCGCTGGGATTTAAAACCTTCTCAAGCGACCTACAAAACGTTCCCCTCCCTCATACCCAAGAGTCTAAACTCTTTGCCTCAATGCTCGATACTCAAAGATATTTTGATAAGGTCATTACAAGATTTGCGGGTTCAGAAAAACAGAAAGATAAAATTTTAAATAACCGTCTCTATCGAATTATGGTGGAGAGCTTAGGGGGTAGTCACGAATATGCGGCCATGGAACGACTGTTAGAGTTCGCAAAAGATTCTTCGTTTGAGAAAATTGTTGTAGATACCCCCCCCTCACAAAATGCTTTGGATCTTCTAGATGCCCCTCAAAAACTCGCTAACTTCATGGACAACTCAGTTTTGCGTTGGTTTCAAAAAACTAAGACCCCTTTCTCACTTTTTCGCCATGGAACCAAAATAGCCATAAAACTTCTGGAAAAACTTTTTGGAAACGACTTTTTCAAAGCTTTAGCCGAGGTCATGGATGATCTCGAAGGAATGCATACAGGATTTAGAGATAGAAACCTTGAAGTTATTCAGCTTTTAAAAAGCCAAGCTACCGGATTTTTTCTTGTGACCTATCCGAGCGAAGTTAGATTTACTGAATCTCTAGATTTTATAAAAGCACTCAAAGAAAAAGAGATCCCTCTTTCTGGTGTTATTCTAAATCGAATTGAAAAAGAATTTCCTAAGGAGATCCCTCCATCCATTGAACTTCCCAAACAGGAACGCGAGGAGATCGAAAAGGTGTTAACTTACCGAAGTGAGTTAGTCGCTCAGCAGCAATATTGGATTTCTCAATTTGATTCCAACTTAAATAAGATTCCTCAAATTAAATTAGAAAAGAGATCAGGGCCCATTCACGATCTTGAGACCCTTTCTCAAATAGGAAAAAAACTGGTATTCTAAAGCCATGCCACGCGAAAACTCTCACTCAGCAACTTTGGGCGTCCCAAGAAAATTAAGAGCCCTGCCTGTTCAGTTAAAATACGTTATGTACTTAACCTTGACCGGCGGATTCACCTCCCTTGTGATGATCTTCGTTATGGCTTGGTTCATTCAACGCAACTACAACCTCTTTATGGGGGATGAGTTAGGGATCTCAGCCCAAGTGGTTCAAATCGTGAGACATGAACAACGGATTCTTGAAACTTGGCTTTTTATCCTTTTTTTATTTTCAATATTAGCGATGTTTGTTGCAGCCTTCTTAATGGTACGAAGACTCACAAATCCAATTGCCACGATTAAACGTCAACTTATTCTCTACTCACGAGGGGATTGGAGTCACAAATTGCGTTTAGGGGATCACGATGAGTTTAAAGAGTTTGAAACTATCGTGAATAAAATTCGCAGCGACACTTTAGAACTCAAAGAAAAAAGTGAGAGCCTATCTTAGCTAGATAGGCCCTCACCCTCAATTTAACTTTTCTTAGTTACCTCGACATTGTTGGATACGGCATTGCCCGTGAAACTGTTGGCATGCCCTTAATGCAGTTCTCTGAGCTTCAACCGCATTACGTCCATAGCCTATATGACCGCCACCATGCTCTTCCCATCCCGCATCAACAGCTACACATGAAATATATCCAGGTCCAGGTCCAGGTCCGGGTCCAGGGCCAGGGCCAGGAAATCCACCCACCTGAATTCTAAATAATGACTCTCTAGTTTCTAAATAGGAATGATAGACCTGGGGAAAATCATAGTAAGTATCGCTTAAATATCTGTCCACCGGCATGAAACTTCTTCTTGTCATGTCTAGATATCCACGACATTGATAAGGAACTCCCATCTCTTCTGTGTGATCTCGAAAACTTGGGGGTGCTACGTGCTCTCCCCTATTTCTATCAAGAGCCTCACCGTGGATGCCTCTGCCATTAAACCTAACGCAATCGGCCAGTCGATACACATCATAGTTAAATCGATTAACCGCCTGCTGTACCTGATAATTTAATCCGACATAACGAACCACTTGAGTTAGCTCCTGAGCCTCATACACCAAACGGCTCACAGATCCACTGGGCGAATTGTGATCGGCCTTTGCCATAACTCCGACTAGAACCATTAGCCCTATTCCGATACCTTTTGTTAAATTTCTCACTTTTACTCCTCCTTGATACAAGTTGAACTTCTGTAATGAGAATTTGCAATAGCGGGACCATTTCAAATCCTCTTTTGAGCGGATAGTTTGTGCCTAAACTCTAGATTCCCGAAAGGGGTCAAAATATTTCCCCTGAAATAATCACCTGGTTGGTGGCAGAATGCCCCCAAATTCTAAAGTACTGCTTGTCTGGAACAAAACCTTATTGATATCATCAATAACATGGTAAAAATCATCCTCTTCTGGGCCAGTTCATTTTTAACCCTTTCTTTTATTGTTTCACCGCAGGCTTATGCGGCCCCTCATCCCAAAAATCCAGTCACTTTTTTAGGGACGCCGATCACTTACTCAGTCGGAGGCTCCACTGTGAACATACACCCGGAAGCCAATATAACTCTTCCCACAGGAGAGATCGTAAAAGTGGCCTTAAGTGGCAAAGGAACTCGTCAGAAATGGATAGCCATCGTCAAAGTAAATGCCTACGTAGCTATTCATTATTTGGATAACCCTTCGCTCTTAAGTTCCCAAAACCCTATAGATAGCCTTGGAAAAACCCAAACTCGATTAATGATCTTACACATGTTGCAAAATGTTTCTTCAGAGGATATTCGGGCCGAATTTGACGATGCCTTGGATGTAAATAATGTGGATCTCTATTCACCTGAAATTTCGTATATTAGGGAACAGACAACCTATTCCCTAAATGCGGGGCAGCGTGCTTTCTTGATTGGTTATCTCACCCCAGAAGACAATAAAGAACACATCTCTATTTTTACTACTGAGAAAACTATTGAAGAAAAAGGAACGACACTTGTAAGCGATCTATGGCGAGTTTGGTTAGGAATTCCTGTCGATCAAGAGATGCTAGTATTAAAAAAATCTTTACTAAGTACCGCAGGAAAACCTTAGTCCTAATGACCTTCCCAAGAGGTCATACTTTGACTAACTCCCAGGCAACGACAAAGAGAAATAAACCATCGTTTAGGCAAAAGCCCTTTAGCTAAAGGAACCGGAAGAACATTCCAGGGACTAAGAATGTTTTCTTTCCCTTTCTCTATCGCGCGACGAATTTTTACCGCCAATTTTTGAGGAGACACCCATTTCATCAGCCACGGCAAACTCACACCATGAAACATTCCCGTTGATATAAAGCTGGGACAAACAGTCATCACTGAAACGTGGCTCTGCTTTTTAAGTTTAAGCTCTTCCCTAAGCGAATCGGAGAAACCAAGCACTGCCCACTTACTCGCAGCATAAGAGGTTCCAAAAGGGAGCGCTAAAAAAGCTGAAGCACTAGCAATATTTATAATAGAACTCTCTTTTGCTACTAGGAGATGAGGAAAAAAGAGGTGGGTCACTCGAACAACTCCTAAAGTGTTAATGTCCAACATTCTTAAGTGATTTTCCAAAGAGACTGTTTGAAACTCTCCTCCCATCACGATACCCGCATTATTAACTAAGCCTGTAATCGTTCCTATTTTTGTTTCGACTTCGTCTCTTACTCTACGAATGGAATCTAGATCTCCCACGTCCATTTGATAAAAGACCGATTTTCCTCCGGCTTTCAAAATTTCCTCATGAGTGCCTTGAGCACGTAACTCATCCCTATCAGTTACTATTACCCTTGCTCCGGCACGAGCTATTTCTAGACTGATCTCTCTTCCCAATCCATGTCCAGCTCCAGTCACCAAAACCAGGTGATCGTTCCATACTCTTTTAATCATAAATCAGAATCCATTCTAAATTGATGGCTGTATACTCAATGCCAATTGACTAAATAATCCTCAATGCATTCGTTTAGTTTACACTATTTTTTCGCACATGTTCAGTTGGAACTATTCTTGCTTCAACAAAGGACATCTATGTTGAAGTTCCGTATTCTGATAAAATTTACGTTCCTCCTATTTTTCAATTTCTCAAGCCTTATCCAGGCAGAAACCTCTTTTAGGGAACTTGCCCATTCAGCCATGGGTGCATCTGAGAATGTCGAATACTTCGCAGAGTTTTATAGTTACGAAGGGGGCTTAAGTCTTTCGAACAGTTTCCACACTTTTGGTCGATTTGTAAAAACAGTCAATGGAAAGGCAACCCAGAAAGTCGATATCAGCTGGCTTCCTAAATCGCAATATCTTCGTCGTGAAGGCCGAACACCTCTTTTCAGCGCAGTTCCCGGTCAAAATCACACCTTTGAGGAGACTCAAATCTTAGCCGGTCAAAAAACCATTCAAAACCATGGGAAGTTTTTAATTAATGAAGAGATCTTTAAAGAGGCAATGGCTCGAAAAAACTTTTTAGAATCTGGAAACGTGGATTATAAATTCCCCGCCTCCGCCGACTCCGACACTGGAATGAACTCCTTTCATGCTCTTATGGGAGTTATGGGTAAAAACCCCGCAAATCTTACAAAGGATTCAGAAACCACCGAAGCGGCCATTAAATATTTCCTAGATAATAAAACGATGAAACAAATTCAGCCCCCAAGTAATGGGGATAAAACTCTCACAGCGAGTTCTTTGCCCTTTAGTCGTTCGGCTAAAGCCTTTTTAGCTGAATCCCAATCCAAAAAATCTATAAAAAGCATCAAGCCATCACACGCAACAGAAAGACCGTAGAGAGTTTTAATTCTAGGGACAAAGTTATTAGACCCAATTCCAGATCGCTTTGCAGCTTTGAAAAATAGTGCTATTGCTAAACCCATGTCAATCGGCCCCGAGATTGTTTTCGAAAGCGAAGAACACTTCGAACTCTACTGTCATCTATTCCCAGAAAAAAAGGGGCTAGCTCGACTCGCATCAGAATTACTTCTTATTCAGACGAAAAACACTATTGAATCGGAACAAAAAAGGCTCGAACAACTCGCTCTATTTTTAAACATTGAAAACAAAAAAGAACTCAAAAAGTATTTAGCGACTTTAGAGCAATTAAGACTCTCTCTCATTGTCACCCATGAACAGGTCGATTTTTGTTTTTCCCATCTTTTTCCCAGTCCTAAGAACCTTCTCTTACAAAGGCTTCTCCACCTCTATCTGGATTCCCCTCTAAAGCAGGATCTAGCCCAAGCTTATTGGATCGCAATCGGAAAACTAAAAGAAAAACAAGTTGAGTCTTTGAATTGCGAGCGAATTTTTGTCAAAGCTAAAAGCTCCACATTTCTCTTCTCTGAATGGGCAGAGGCGCATCAATATCTTCAGGAGACTTCATCCAGACCTATTGAATTCTGGGAACTTCCCGAAGAGGATTCAGAACAGATTCGAAAAACACTTCCCCCCATGGTAGGTCCTGCAGCCCAAGTTCTTTCTCATTTAGCCAGTGAAATTTTTTCCCATAAAAACAATTCCAAACAACAACTCATTGCATTTGGAGGGGCTCCTCACGCCCTTCTTTTTTTAGAATCAAAGCTTTCTCACCTGAAGATCTCTTTCAACTCTCTGTTTTTTAAGAAAACATTAGAAACCCCTTCGGCACCGGTGATTATTCACCCTTTTCAGTCTGTCCCCTTCTTTAATCATTTTACCTATTGGAGTTATATCGATGAATCTTTTTTTGCTGCACAACAGAAGCTTTTTCTAACAGAACCTGAGTTATTTAGTTTAATGAACGGGGGCTTTTCAATCCCTAGGATCACAACTGATAGAAACTATCTCAAAACAATGCTCAGCCACACCCAAGGACCAGGCCGAGAGCGGGTCTTTCTATCCAGCCAAGCTCCTGTTCATGAATTTGAAAAGGTTGAGTTACTTTCCAGGTTGGAACCGGCTTGTATTCCCAAGCCGGAGCTTACACTCCCCCCAAAAAAACTGAGGCTCTCTGCAACACAACTTGAAAACTATTCGACCTGTCCTACACAATATCTAATTCGCCATCGCTTAAAACTTCGTCCCATTCAGAATTTAGAGGATAAATATGCTCTTATTTTTGGCTCTGCAGTACATGGAGCCCTTGAAGCCCATTTTCGTGAACCGGATAAAAAACTCCTAGAACTATTCAAACTCTCACTCTCAAGTCTTTCTAGCGAGCTGGAACCCTCTCATCCCCTTCACACAATGATGGTTCAACAATTTAGCCAAATTGAATCTCATTTTTTCGAATTAGAGAACACTCTTAAATCAGAGTTCGGATATCTAGAGAATCTAGGAGTTGAGAAGAGCTTCGAACTTGAGCTCGAAGGTTTTACGTTTATGGGTAAAATTGACCGAATTATTGAAAGAGAAGATGGTTCTACACTGCTCCTTGATTACAAGACTGGAACTGTGGACTTTTCTCCCAATCATATCAATGAAGGGCATCACTTTCAGGCGCTCCTTTATATTCTATCAATAAAAAAAATAGGCAACAAACCTTGTGCGGGCGTACTGTTTTATGATTTAAAAAAAGGGGAACTTCGCCGAGGAATTTTAAATGATCCCTTTATTTCAAAGGAGCTTAAATCTCAACTAACCCGAGGCCATGTTTTAACCTCTGAGAAATTTGACGAACTTCTCTCAGTGGGAACCCAACACTTGACTCAAATCTCTCAATCTATTCAAGAAGGGCAATTTACTGCAACCCCAAACGCCACTGAATGCTCGAGATGTGAATCTCCCACATTCTGTCGAGGGGGAATGGGCTATGTTTAATTTTACCGAAGAACAAAGATTTGCTGCACTCACGCTTGGAAAACCCATGGTAATAACTGCAGCTGCCGGTTCAGGAAAGACCACAGTCCTTGTGGCGCGATATCTTGAGCTCTTAAAATCTGGACTGCTCCCAACTGAAATTCTAACCATGACTTTCACTACTGAGGCCGCTGAGCAATTACGAAAAAGAATTTCAATAGCTTTAGCGAAAGATCTCTCCCTTTCTCATTTAGCGAAAGAGGTCGAGAGAACGCGTTTTATCGGAACTATTCATAGCTTCTGCTACTATCTGCTTCAAGAGTTCGGAAGCTTATTAGGCTACCCCCCTATCGAAGAGATAATCAGTGATTACCAATTTCAGGTTAAAATTGAGACTGCATATCGCAAATGGATTCACTCCCTCTCTTCCTCTCAATTGGCCTCAGTACTTTCCAAGGTTTCGCGTAGTGAACTAAGAGATCTCTTTCTCTCTTTTTATGAAGCCAGAAACACTGCCAAATTTGCCAATAAAATGGACGAAGAAGACCCAACCTTTTCATTCTTTGAAACAATAAACCCATTTCTAGTCGAGTTAGAAATGGATTTGCATTCAAATGGCCTCTTCCGTTTTGACGATCTGGAACAACTAAGTCTCAGAATTTTAGAGAACCATTCTAATGTCCGTACTAAATTACAAACTCAATTCAAGGCTTTTCTTATTGATGAGTTTCAGGACACAAGCCAAAATCAATGGTCTATTTTTCAGAAACTTCTTGGGAATGAATACAATAAACTTTTTGTGGTAGGAGATCCCAAGCAGTCTATTTACTCGTTTCGCCATGCCGATGTCTCTCTTTTTTACAAAGTTAGTCGTCTGACTGAAGATTGGGGTGGGGTTATCGCTGAACTCAATACTAATTTTAGAACTCAAAGCACCCTCATCTTAGATATCAACCGCTTTAGCCGAAATTTTTTCAACACAAATCCTGTTTCATTTCAGCCCATGACAAGCGGAAAGAGGGTTGAAGGTGAGCCTATTAAGATCAACTACTATGATTGTGAATCTAATACTGACAGAAAAACCGATAAAAAGAAGGCTGAGCTTAATGCAGTTCTCGAGGCCATAGATGAATATCAACAGAAAGGAAATAGGCTCGGCGATCTCGCTCTTCTTTTTCGAATGGGAGATAGAATAGACTCCTATCGCTCCGCATTGATAGCAAAGGGGATTTTAGTCAACTGTACCCAAACTCTTTCGCTATTTTCTCATCATGACATTTTAGATCTGAATCATTATCTAAAAGCTTTGAACCGGCCCAGCGATTCATTTTCTTTAGCCGCCTTTCTCTACTCTCCTTGGATTGGACTTCCTCTATCTGAACTTGCCGCATTACGCGATGATGAATCGGCACTACCTTTCGAAGAAAAGGTAAAAAACCATCTCTCACCACGCCTCAATTGGTTTTTTACTTTATCTAATCACTTTAGAGTTTCGGTTCGCGAAGCACTATTTGCTCTTTTTGAAAACAGCTCCTATTTTCCAATTCAATATGAAGCCTTTTTTGAATGGCTTAAACCCCTGACAGAGAAACATTACAGCATAGTAGAGGCGCTAAACGATCTCGACCTCTGGAAAAAAGAAAAAATTCTATTTAAATCGAAATCTGGCGAGACCTCCCCCCATGCAATTAAACTCATGACAGTTCATGCCGCTAAAGGGCTGGAGTTCGAAGATGTCTTTCTAGTAGATAATTTACGAAAAGCCCCCACACAGCTCCCGATTCTTCTAACCGCTCCTAATGAACCGCCCGCTATGAAGTATCGAGAGAAGACTGAAGTAATCATGTCGCCGCAATACTTACGACTCAAAGAGATAAAAGAACAGCTGGATACAGAGGAGTCCAAAAGAATTCTCTATGTAGCGATAACTCGAGCTAAAAATACTCTCACCCTATTTCTCCCCTCTGAAATGAAGGGGGTGGCTCAAGGTAGTTGGGCCAGCTTACTTTCTCAAGCCTCGAAGAGCTCATGATTTTTTTCAGCATATAAGTTGCATGATTCATTCTTCAAAAAGGTTTTATTAATAAGACCTTAAAGGAGGGCAAATGAATACAAGCATAAAACAGATCTCAATCGGTTTAATGACTCTCGGATTCGCGGCGATAGCAGATCATATACCAACTCATAAAGAAAGAACCCACCCACAAGACCAAAAACAATACAATCAAGATCAGCGTCAGCAGAAGCAGCGTCAGCAAGATCCACAGAACCCACGACAACAGGATCAACGCCCACAGAATTCACAACAAGAAGAGGAACTCCAACAGCAATATGATTGTGACAATATGGGCCACTCCTTGTTAGAGGTCTTTGTCGAAGATCCTTCTGCACGTATCTATCTTCAAGGTCAGTTGATGAATACGGGCAGATCTCATAATCACAGCTTCATGATTCCTAAAGTAAAGTTCTGTAAAAAGCATAATTACAACGTCATCATCACTTGGGGAAAGCAGGCTCAAAGCTTCGATCTCAATATTCAAGCTAACCAAGTTCAACAAATTGGAGTCCGATAGTTATTTAAAAAATTATGATCCTTATAAAACTCCTCAGCTGTATGAGAAAAGATCTAGCTGGGGAGTTTATTGCTGCAAAAAATTGCGAAGAGTAAAATGCGGTAGTCCGTATTAGCGTTTACACAAAGTGGCCTCATTCAGAGGAGATTTTATCCCCTTTCACTCGAGAGTTAACGCTATCTTTGTGGTAGATAGGGATTATTATTTTGATAAGGAACAGGAATGGTGGTTGTCGTCGAGCTAACCGGATTAGAAGATTGGATAGAACGAGTTGGAGCGGGGGCTAACAGAGTTGAGTTGCCCGTCTGTGACTGTGTCGAGCTAACCGGATTAGAAGATTGGATAGAACGAGTTGGAGCGGGGATTAACAGAGGGGGGCGAGTGATGGCGTAGAGTCTTTCGGCCAGCGCGCGGGTGGCTACCATGGCCCGTGTTTCCGCTTCCAAGAGAGTGTCTGGAGAAGGACTTCGGGTGGTTTGGCCCCGCAGCTGAGTCACGACCGATTGGCTCAGAATCGCGTTCTCTCGAAGTCTAGTGATTTCCGCTCTCACTGTATTGTTCATTTGTGGAGCTCCTCCATTTGTTACAGCGATTGCCGCATCGAACAGTCTGGCCGTTTCGGTACGGTACAGACGCTGGATCTCCTGGAGTCTTTGAGTTCTCCACGCCATATTTTGATTCTCCACCAGCGCTCTACTGACCCGCATTTGCGCAATAACGGTTTCCTTAATGGTAATTCTTGCTTCAAGATCAGCTCTAACGGCTGGATCGGTTCCCGTCCTCTGCATCCTGGTCCTCATCAAGCTAACATCCGCCTCTTGGCTAGCGATTATCGTGGTGAGTTCACTCAAATGGTTCGCCAAGGTGACTGGCCGCTGGTTAACTATTTGAGGCCTATTGTTATTGTCTAGAACCGGAGCATTACCGATCTCAGCGGAATTCATTTGTTCTATTGCGCCATTCACCGCTGGGGCTGTAGGAAGCTGCTCTCTCTCTCTATTAACACCTATAAGATTCGCGGCATATTGAGTTGTTTCTCTCCTCGATTGGGCCACCATTTGCTCTGGAGCAAATTCCATATTTCGTTCGATATATCTTTCTCGACTCATTGAAAGTGCCAATAAATGGCGTTCAGGAAGATCTTCGATTTCTACCCGTCTTACAAAATCGATATTCCGAAGAAAATGCCTTTCGGCTTCACTTGTATAATGATCGCGAAGATAATTACGGACCCGTTCCCTTCCCCTGAATTCTACAGAATGGCCTTCCTCTATCGCTCTTCGATCGGCCGTTAATGCAGTGATTAACGCAGCTTCATTGTTAGCTCTGGCAGTTTGTGATATGGGCAAAGGTGATTCTGCATAGGCTCTGTCTTGCAATATTCGAAACTGTTCGTTAACACGGGTCAATGCCGCGTTCACCGCGGCCGCTGATTGATCGGTCTGTCCACCAGATCGTGCATTTATAATGCTCTGGTAATAGGCCTCCACCGCAGATTGCATCGTATTATGCTGCTCCACCACACGGCGCTCATTTGCCAATAGCGGTTCCATGATTTCTCTTTCGCGAATGACGCTTAAGCGGCCGGCAAAGTGAAGCATCACGGTTTGGTGAGCGCTCCTCGCAATAATCTGCCGCCTTAGAAACTCCGTGAAGGCCTCCTGTCCTCTATTGGCCTGCGCCGTGACAGTATTTACTAGGGGTAAATTGCTATTTGCTGCATTGGAATTCGACCAATCCCAATCGTCTCGACTAATTCCCAAAAGCTCCCGAATTTCGTCTAATACTGCCCCTCTGTTTCTTCCCGACGCGTTCATATACCGTTGCGCAAGCGAAGTGGCTAACTGTAACCTACGTTGATCTTCTGCTGCCGCCTCGACATTCGCCGCGTCAAACTGTCTGCGAAGAGGATCATTAGTATCATGCGACATTCCCAGTTGAATCAACTGATCTCTTTGTTGGCCAGGCCGCATCCCTTGGCGAATTTGGCGAAGTCTATTGAATTCGGCTACCTGGGGAGCCCATTGGGCCTCTAACGGACGTATTAGTCGTAGATAATCGGCGTCACGGGCCATAAAACTACGCCATCCATTTTCTGAATTACCCCACATTTCGTTTTGAGCATGGCTTCCTAGAGTTACCAATTCTCTACGGTTATTTAACTCCTGAAGCATAGCATCTCTTTGAGTTTCAAAATTATTATGACTAGGTTGGGTTAACCACATTGTAGCTTGTCCTAGTGGCGTAGAGTTTAACGAATTTCGAAAACCTGAGAGCAGTGGAGAGCTTTCTAAATTCCTAACTCTATTCCTGTTCCAATCAGCAAAAATTCTACTATTGTTAACAAAATTTTCCGGGTTATTGTGTAGGAGGTCTTCCCAATTCATCGGAGTGCGATCTCTATTCCTCATGCGACGCGGATCAGTACTCACAACTGAAATCCAGTTTCTTAGGTGTCGATAGTCTGAGGCTACAGGTCTTAAGCCCGGAATGTCTACGTAGCTCGAAAATATACCAGGTGTACCTATAACGGAAGTAGGTCTATTTATCGATTGTACCATGTCGTTGAATCCAATAGTGAAGTCTGCTTGAGCTTGCATCATCTCGTTGGCGGCCACGATCGTTCGCCCAGCTTCGTAAGCGACAAGCACCGGAAGCACGATACTTCCCGCTATCAATCCGCCAATACGGCCTGTGGCGCTTCCGGCTGGCGCTATCCAAGCTGTCGCCTGGCCTAAAGCGCCGATGGTATTGGCAGTGCTTAGAAAAGCCGAATTGGCGATTCGAGAACCTCGAAAACCATCTCGATTCTCATCGTGAAAAAGGGCATTATTCAATGCGATTCCCTCGGTAATCGCACTCAACCCCATCGTGGCGGTGCCGGTGGCCGCACTCAGATGTCCACCCAAACGAACAAGACGGCTACTACCTACCGCAAAAGGATTCGGTGTGTTTCTTAAGAGAACATCGGTCGTTAAACCCGAGGTTGCGAACCCAATTTGGGCAAAAGGGGCAATTGCACGGAAATTTCTTTCCCACGGTGGGGTGTTCGAGGATTCTACATGTGGCTGGGTGAGTGCTCGTATTCCATGAACGAGTCCGATTAAATTCATCACAGCCCCGGCGTTTGAGTTTCTAAAATGGGTGTCTAAACCCTGTTGATACTGTTGCTGTTGACGGGCCAATTCACGTTGCATTCCGATCCCATTTTCGCGAATAGTCTGAGCCCGTATGTTATTCATTTCATTCAATCGATTCGTCATTAGATTAGTCTCGCGCAAGATTTGACTCTGAATCTCCGCTTGGACCTGCTGATTCGGCGTTCTAGCACTTGCTAAGTCATTCAAACGCCTCTGCTCCGGCCCCGTCGCCCTTGTGGCTTGCGCCACAAGTTCGTTTCGCATCGCTTCAGGGGTGGTGAGCCCCCCCAAACGTGCTCTTTCATTTTGCGCGGCCTGTGCCTCCAAAGCGTTTTGCATAAAGGTATGCTCAGGCCGCAACTTTTGGTATAAATCCCTATTCCGCGCAATTTGGTTTCGCAACTCGCTTTCGATTGCCCTTTGAGATCCAGTCCTTTCTAATGCCTCCAAACGAGTGAGTTCCGCATCCGTTGCCACCGCCATCAATCTCCGTATTTCCTCTTTAAGAGCTGGCAAAGTTCTCGCTCTTCCTTCTATCAATTGGGATAATCGATTTGCTTCCGCATTGGCAGCACTGGCGATTGCGGATTCGGGTAATCTTGTCATGGCATCTGTGGGAAGACCTCCGGATCTATTCATCTCCGCCACAACTGCATTAAAAAAAGTGTTCTGAGCGTTAAGGCGTGTCTGATTCTGGACAATAGTTTGTACGGCGCGTGCAGCCTCGGGGCTCATTCGAGCATTCCGACCCTGGTTCGCCTCATTGAGGTAATTCGGTGCAAGTTCGAGTAAGCTAACGATCAGTTGCCCCCTATTTGCCATTTGTTCGACAGGAGTAGCGCCTTGCTGACTCATGGAAACAATAAGTCTTGCGTTCTCTCCGGTGCCTTCTATTCGAATATCTGGCAACTTAAGCCCTCCGTATCTTACCGGATCTAAGATCATGAGCTGCGATAGATACCTGTGGGCTTCGACAATGTTTCGAGCCGTTTGTCGAGCATTGTTGGTCGCACTGGATTCATTAATTGAAAACTCAAGGACTCCATTTCCTTCGAGGGTTCTGCGGAAGTGCGAATCGTGATTCATGCCTAGCGCATCCAATAGACGCGTAGCCCGGTAGGCGGTCTCGTTGGTTGCGCCGACGGTATTACGTACTGTTTCGGTCACGGGTGTCACTTGCCCGATACCCAGGGTTTGATATGCATGCCGAGTTCTTACCATTTGCTCAGGAGCTCTGGATCCGGGCTGGACACCCGCAAGCTCCGCAGTTGTCAGCGGAGAGGGTTCTCTCTGAGCACTACCGGCGACAGGAGGGGAATTTGAAGAAGGGGAAGGGTTAGTTCCCCTTCTAGAGTACATCCTTTCTACATAGGCCGGGATTTCATTGTTTGGGATCACAAGATCATTGACAGTCCAACCTTGCGCTACATGGCTTGGGATCATGATGACTTCAGCATTTGAAATCACTCGGACCGTCGCGTCTCGTCCCTGTCGAGAAAGGGCTGAATTTTCGCCAATGGGAATAGGGTTACCGGGGGTTGCCGTCAGTCGAATAGGTTGTGCCCCTGCCCCCGCGTGAGCTATTTCGACCGTCCCGCTCGTAAGAAAGTAAACCGCTCCGGGAGGAGAACCCGCGGAGATCAAGATATTGCCAGATGGGACCGTCACGTGGCGAGCCTCAGGGGTCAAAACCTGATTCAATAACCAAGATTGTCTCCCAAACCCCATTCCTTCGATGCCTGTCGCTAAAGCTGTTCTTTCTGGTCCCGTTAATACTCGACCCGACTGGAGGCGCCCCGATTCGGGATTCGAGGTTATGTTTCCAATTGGAGGACCTCCTTGAATTCCTGGAACATGCACAATCCTAGGGCGAGTGGCAGATGCCGCGCCTGCAAGAGCTGCCTCCGGAGTCACTAACTCAAAAGTAAAACCGGGCCGACCTTGCCGAGCACGCTCCGCATTTATAGAAGTAAAATGGCTTTCTAAAGCGGTATTCAACACTTGATAGAAAACTGGGTTTTCTCCCGTAACGACGAGGCGGAGCGGTTGACTTCCGAGAGAGGGAATCGCACGCGCCATGTTCTTGAAAGTATCGACGGCAATCATTGCCGCAGCATTCGCCTGGCGTGGAATTTCTTCGGCCGTAAATCGGCCCGACACAACCGGCATGACCCAACGGCCCTGGGGATCCACCATACCTCTGAGAAGATTAGCCTCTCCGGTTTGAAACTCACTTTGAATCGACGCATAAACGCGGCGGCCATTCGTATGATCAGTCACAACCATCATCGTGCCACTGGGCGTGTTCACTATCTGAGTATTTCCGGCCCCCACAAGGAGAGGCCCCCGTTGTCTATTCCCATCCGCTGCGCTCAAAAGACGTTCCCCTTCAGCGACAAAAGATCCAAAACGGGTGAGGGCCTCGCGCTGGGAACTTGGAAGGGTAGCGATATATTGCGGATCGTTCCAAAGCATAAAAAGGCGATTCACATTTTCGGCGCCACCATAAAACGAATTGAGATTAACCCTTTCATTCTGATGAACCGCACTCGCCTCCCGCCGAGTTTCCACGAGCCTTGCTTCTAGCCCCGCGATGACTTCCCGTGTGGAACCGGATCTCGTTCTTGCTTGAGCTAGATCATGTTCAAGCATGCGCACATGAGATCCTTCAGGACTTGCGTCTCTTAAGGCTCTTAAATAGAAATCTCTTCGGGCTGCAACGGTAGCTCTTCCCTCCGCCGTTTCCAGATTAAAGCCAAGATTTGCAAATTCACCGGCGATTCGGCCATGACTTACCGAGCCGAATACAACCTCAGCAAGAAGTCGTCGTTTTGCGTTTAAGGCATTGGCTCTGCCTTGCCTCACATCTGCTTCTGAAACACCTGGGTAGGCTCCGGATTCAAGTAATTGGTTGATTTCCCTCATGATGGCGCTATTGGGATCATTTCCCAGCCGTTCCAGCATATCGTGAAACCCTCGGGCTTCGTTTCGCATTTCATGGGGAACATAACCAAAGGCCATCATAGGAGCGACAAGAAAATGCCTATCTCGGTGAGCCAGTGTTGTTCCATACATCCCCATGTCATGGGTAAGACCATAGAGCGCTCCTAATTCAGGAATGGAACGGGAAAGCTCGGTACGTACGGATTGGGACATGCTTCCAACATGTGGTAGTTGGTTGTAAAATCCAGAGGTTCTTAGTTGATTGTGAAGCCCCACTGCATGGTTCGCGATATCGATCGCATGCCCACGTCCGTGAGTAGCCCAATACACAGGATTTGCGGCGAAGTTTTGAAGTGTTGTCGGGTTATTTCTCGCCTCACTTAAGTTTGCGGCTCTATCAAGAGCTGCTTGGAAAACGCCTGTCGAAGGCTCATACCTCGCGATAAAGTCGGAAACACTAGTTAACCCGGGCCGTGGTTGAACTACCGGCGAATTTACCGGCAAAACGGAATTTCCATGGGGCGGGAGGGGCGCCGTTCGAGTTTCCTGTGCTCCCCGCTCGTTCGAAGAAGTAGGCTGTGGCGCTTCACTCCCTAATCTCGGCTCATTGCCCGTTTCGAATGACGTAGTATTATCTGAATCAACTACGGGACTATCATGATCCTGGAAGGGATTTCGCCCCTGACTAGAGGGGCTCCAAAACATAAAGAGCAATGAAATAGAAACAATATCTCCAAAAATGAATCTCTTCCACCTAAGATGATCTCTCACGACAGATGACAATCTTTCGAACATGGCTACCACTCTTTACTTTTATTTGGCGGTTCTTTTTAAGTAAATTAAACGAACTCAATTCAGTTAACTTAAATTTTAAAAGCTTTCTTTTTTTTTCTCCACAAAATAATTGTGGTGATTTCGCCATTTTCATGAAGATTTTGCAAACTGAAATAAGAGGGTAATTCAGGTGAGATTCGCTATCTAGTTTATGGATACTTTTCCTTTTGGATCCAATTGGTAGTTAAGTCATGAATACCATAAATAATTTCAAAACTATGTTGAAATACCCTGTATACATCTTGGATAGCGATGAAAGAAAAGATCCTATTAAAAAGGCCAAACGAGTTCTCAAAAAGAATTCTCTATCTTCTTCTATCTCCTTACTGTGATAACTCCTGTTTTAATAATTCCAGAACTCTTGGCCGAACCTTTTCAGCTGATCTGCTATCTAAAAAAGAGAGCCGCATTCTGCGTCCTAAAATATCCTCTACCGTTCTCGCCCCTTCGACTCGAATTGCATAAACAACTTCAGCTTCGATGTAAGGATGAGTAGACACTAATTTAGCAGGAAACTTCTCGGCGATTTTAGCCACTTGAAAAGCTCGGCTTCCGTAGGATTCCATCAAGTGAACGCTCGTATCACTTTCTATAGGGTGTTTTTTCTGAAGCTCTTCGCTAATTGAAGATTTAAAATTCTCTCCACCTGCAATAGGAATTTTTTCGGTAAGTGAAGGCCTCAAAGGCTTTAAATCCCCAACTCGAATAGCTTGAGAAATTGTATCTAGGGCCATTTTACGATAGGTAGTCCATTTGCCACCCGTAATAGTCACAAGCCCTGACTCACTAATATTCACTAGATGATCTCTTGAAAGGCGCGCAGTATCGTGGGCTTTTAATTCAGAAACTAAAGGCCTCAAACCTGACCAACTCGATAAAATATCTTTCTCACTCACCTCTATCGAAAAATACTGTCTCAGCTGTCGCAAAATATATTCAATATCATTACGGCTAACTTTCGGTTCAGCTTCGATTGGAGCCGGATTGTCGGTAGTTCCCACTAATGTGTGCCCCTGCCACGGTAAAAGAAAAAGAACCCGCTTATCTTCCGTTTTTGGGATTAAGAGACCAGTATCGGATGGAGAAAATCTCTTATCTAAGACAATATGAATTCCAGAACTCACGGTCAGCATCGGTTCGGCTTTGGGATTGTCTAAAGTCCTCAAGGAGTCACAGAAAGGACCGCATGCATTGATCACAACTTTAGCTTTGATAGTAAATTTCTCTCCCGTCTCTTTATCTTCAACCTCAGCCCCGATGAGTTTTCCTTTTTTCTTAAGCAGATTTATCACCTCAATATAGTTAGCAATCGCAGCCCCCTGCTCGCTAGCCGTTAAGGCTAAACACACATTCATTCGAGCATCATCAAATTGACCGTCGTAATAGAGGACCCCGCCCTTAAGTCCCTCTTTTTTAAGCATAGGACACTTTATAAGAGCTTGAGCCGCACTCATATAATGACTTGGTATTAATCCCTGACGACCGGCTAGCCAATCATACAACTTCAAACCAGCCATATAATAAGGGGTATCTAATCGTCGATAGATTGGGGTTAATAAGGCCAATGATCTTGTGAGATGGGGAGCCAACTTCAAAAGAGTACTTCGCTCATGAAGAGCATCTCGAACCAATTTATATTGGCCACGATCCATTTTCTTTACGGCCTGTTCTAAATATCTTATGCCCCCATGAAGAAGTTTTGTGCTTTTGCTAGAAGTTCCTGAGGAATAATCAAAGCGTTCTACTAAAGCCGTTTTAAGTCCTCGGCTAACGGCATCCAGGGCAGATCCGGTTCCCGTGGCTCCACCTCCAACCACTAAAACATCAAATTCTTCCGTTTTTAATCTCTCTATATCTTTAGACCGATTCATACTTTAACAATTTTATCACTGAACTTAGCCTTTTTCTCCGATTTAGTATCCTCAAGATGGGACTAAGCCCTATTTTTAAATACCTCGGATTTTATCTAACAATCTACTCAGGTGGGTTTCATTCGTAAGGGGATTAATAATTGTGACCCGTAACCAATACCGCCCCTCAATTCGAGTGCCAGTAATATATCCCTCTCCGTCTTTAAGAAGCTGATTACGAATATTCTGCTGTAATTGAGAAAGAGATTCTTCACTATGTTCTATGCCAGTAGGAATAAATCTAAAGCATAAAATATTACATTGAGGCTCATGTGCGACCTCAAAATCTTTCGAATTTGTAATAAGTCGATATAGAGTCTTCGTGTTTTCCATCGCCTTTTCAATAAGCGAGGCTAAAAATTCTTTACCATAAAGACTCCACACTCCCCATAGGGCCAACGATAACACCCCTTTGGTACATTCCATCGTTCTTAAGCCTCCATCAAACTCTGCCAATCCTTGCGGATCATTAGGATCAAAGAGATAAGGAGCCTCTTGAGCAAAAGCCTCCCAACTATTTCTAGCATCCTTATATAAAAGATAGGTCGACAGAGCTGGAACAAAAAGCATCTTATGTGCATCCCAAGCCACACTATCTGCCTCCTCAATTCCCTCGAGAAGATGTTTATACTTTTCAGAAAAAAGAAAACTCGCTCCGTGAGCTCCATCGACATGAAACCAGAGTTTAAATTCTCTAGCCAGACTTGCTATTCCTTTAAGATCATCAAAAGAGCCCGTGGGGGTCGTGCACGCTGAACCTACAATAGCAAAAATATTGAGACCGTTAGATTTCGAGGCCTGTAGTATCTCTCTAGATTTTTTAAGATCCATTCTTCGTTTAGAGTCCACAGGAACTTTGATCACTTGAGATGTTCCAATCCCTAAAATACCACAGGCGCGAGCAATGCAATAATGGCTGTCAGCACTTGTCATGAGGGCCGGTTTCGCTTCTAAAAAATCTCTCATCCCCTTTTTCCAAGAGTCTTTGTAATAAATATTTCTTGCCGCAAGTAGAGCGGTCACATTGGCAAGGGTCCCACCGTGGGTTCCAATTCCAGCAAATCCCCCCTCTTTCCATCCGATCATTTTTCCCAGTTCATTGATCATCACCTTTTCAACTGCCGTTCCAAATGGCGCCATCTCAAAAACGGCAGCACCTTGACTAGAGGCCCGCCCCAACACATCAAATAAGGCTGCAGCCGGAATGGCAGGCGGCACTTGATGGCCCATGTAACGTGGATCATGGAGGTGATGCCCCTGGCTTAGAGCTAAATTCGCAAGCTCTTTAAATGAGGTTCGATTGTCTGTAAGTTTTTCTCTGACTAACTCCATATAGACCTCTGGAGTCAAAGGGGGAACGGTTCGAGATGTCATGGCCTGACACTCTCGATAGTATTGCTCAAGGCAAAGTGCCAAATCGTTAACCAGGTTTTTAGTTTCCGTTGGGCTAAAAACCCTATCTATTTTTGAACTAGAATCCATTTTATACTTTGAAACCCATTCCTTCTCTTTTTAAAAAGAGGTTCAAGAATTTGAATGGTTTTTAATGAAGTTTAAAACCCTTGGAGGACCAGAAACTTTATTCAACCACTTCTCGCCAAAGCGCAGTTCATGCGTAGGGCTTTTTTCTACTCTCTTATCTAGTAGACTTCACCCTAAAGTGTTTAAATCAAAATTTCTGATCCTCCAAATGATTTTGTGTTTGGAGAAGATCCTATTAAAGAGAAATTTTAACTGAACCCATTAATCGGTACATGGCTGTATTCATCGCCGAAAACTCTTCGTAAGATGGATACGCATATCCCCCACCGCTCATGACTCTGGGACGGTTGAATAAGGGGACGATATAACTTCCACGAACTCCAAGAGCTATATTGTTGCTTAGCACGATTTCAGCTCCAGCTATAGCCTGTCCTGCTCCTACAGTTCGATCATAAGTAGACATTGAGTCCATTCCGTAGGTCATGTTCTGATAGGTAATTCCTAAAATTCCACCGCCTAGATAGGTCTGTAAAACTCCTCGAGTTAGGTAGAACTTGGCCGATCCCCCATAGGTGTACTGAGTAAAGTTGTGGCCATAACCTGAATAGCTAATGTAATACCGCCCTTGCGCCACTTCAGCTTCAAGCGACAAGAGAGGAATAATAGAGAGCTCTAAAGCCACGCCTAATGTGTAATTGTTTCGGATATGGTTATTCCAACGACCTTGGTAAACGGTTCCTCCCCCCATGGGAATTAAAGCGATTCCAACTGTGCTTGGTGAACTTTTAATCTCAGCACTCATACTAGATGAGTTATTATTTTTACCGCTTGCCCTTTCACCTTCAGGGGCAAGAGTGTTTCCAGAAGAGTCATTTTTATGAATGTACTCTATAGGGCTTGTGACCTGACCAAAAGTAATGTTGTTTTGAATCTTCATTTCAGAAGAGTTCCCGTCGGTCTCTGTCGACTTATCACTCTCTTCAGTTTGAGGTACTAAGGTCTCAACTATGGCTTTAGCCTTAGCAGGTTTTTCAGCTGGAGCTTTAGTCTCTTCGCTAACCTCAGCTCCAAAAACAGTAGTAGCTTTAATTACGAAACTTACGGCAAAAACTAGAACCAATAAAAACTTCTTCATTATTCTTCCCCCTAAAAAGAAATTTTCTCTCTCTTATTTTGATGCCCATTTCAAAAGCGGTATGGCCCCTTTAAGCAGAGAGTGTGCCAGCCTTAAGTATTAAGCATAACCATTTGTTTTTACTTGTATATTTATAGCTTAATCAGATCGACCAACTCTTCAACAACTGTCGAACTTTTAGTCACTATTTAAAACTCGAGTGATTTATCTCGAACATTCATAGGGTTATCAAAGTGTCCAACTTTTTGACAGGTGTCTAAACATTAGACAGTTACTTTTCCAATCTAAATTTAGCGTGCAATCGCTAGGAGTTAAATTCAATTTACTGTATATTGCGCGGCCAGATGGAACGCTTAAACTCTAGGAATAAAAATAGACCCCTTTTCGAGAAACCCAAATTGAAGCTGGAAACTACTACATTGTGGGAGTATCCATCTCAGCATTATGGAAAATCGGAACAGGGGGATAAGAACTATGTAGGGGCGACCCCTTCCTATGTCATTTGGAATCTTCTAGAGCGTTACACACGAGAGAATGACATTGTGATGGATCCTTTCTGCGGAAGCGGAACCACACTTGATGTCTGTAAAGATCTCAAGCGACAAGGACTTGGTTTTGATATCTATCCTTATCGTGAAGATATTCTTAAAGGAGATGCTAGAAGTCTTCCTGTTAAAGGCAACTCCGTTGACTTTATCTTTATGGATCCGCCCTATTCGAACCACATTAAATATTCGGGCGATCCCAAATGCATTGGGGAGCTAGATGCCAGAACCCCCCTTTACTATGAAGCGATGGAAAAGGTTTTTGCTGAGAGCTTTAGAATTTTAAAAAACCGTAGATATTTTGCACTCTATGTTTGTGATTCCTTCAAGAAAGGGAAACCCTTTTGTCCAATCGGCTTCGAACTCTTTCAACGTATGCAAAAACATTTTAAGCCTGTCGATATTATTTCAGTGGTTCGCCATAATCGTACGCTGAAGCGCAACCACTGGCACACATCTGCGGTTGAAGGAAATTACTTCTTAAGAGGCTTTAACTATCTCTTTATAATGAAAAAAGAGATCCTTTAGAAACCCCACTTACTTATGAACTGCTTAATCCTCAAGAACACCCTGACGTAGATCCACAGCTCACGCAACGTAGACAGGTTCCTCCACGAACAAGAGTAAATTGCCCACACTCATTACAGGGATCACCTTCATAGCCTTTAGTCTTAGCAAGTCTTGAGGCTAGAGCTAAATCATCCGACCACTCTTCACTTGTAATCACCATGTCGGTTTCACCATGAATTAAGCTTTTAACTTCTGTAGTTTCAGCCATCATCTGAAATCCCCCCCCATAACTCTGGGGCTCACTTACCCTCTGGAATTCACCGGCTCCCGATATTGTTGTAGTAATCGAGGCTGCCGCATTATAGCTCACCGCGAGCTCCTCCTGAGGAGGCACATGAACAAGATCAGTTCTACCGAGATAATTCATCGCAACATCTCTAAATATAAAATCAATAATTGAGGAACAAAACTTAATGTTATCGTGATCGCTAACATGCCCGTTGGGTTCGAATCTAAAGAGATTAAACTTATTTACATACTCTTCAAGGGGCACTCCATATTGAAGTCCCAAGGAGACAGATATCGCAAAAGCATTCATCAAACTTCGATAGGCAGCCCCCTCTTTGTACATATCCACAAAGATTTCACCTAAGGTTCCATCTTCATATTCACCCGTTCTTAAATAAACTCTTTGTCCCCCAACAGTGGCTTTAACTGTATAGCCAAACCGTTTTTTAGGCAGTTCTCTTCGAATCGATCTTCGAACAATTTTTTCAGTTATCTGTTTGATATCTGTCTTGTTAATTTCAACCGATTCAACCTCTTCCTCCTCACTCAATTGACTAAAGATGGAACTAGCCATTTGAGCGTTAAGCGGCTGACTTAGCTTTGAGCCATCACGATATATCGAGATCGCCTTTAACATTTTTTTCCAACTCGTAAGATAAGCATGAGCAATATCTTGAACGCTCGCTTCATTCGGCATATTGATCGTTTTACTGATAGCTCCGCTGATAAAAGGCTGAGCCGCTGCCATCATATCAATGTGAGTTGTTGCGGAAAGATATCTTTGACCATATTTACCGCATTTATTGGCACAGTCGAAAATAGGATAATGAGACTCTTTTAGATGAGGGGCCCCCTCAAGGGTCATTGTTCCAAATACATATTGATTGGCCTCTTCAATCTCCTCTTCACTAAATCCTATTTTTTTTAGAAGACTCAATGAAGGATCCATAAGTTCAGTGCCAGTAATTCCCAGAGTCTCTCGGCAGAAGGCCTCACCTAGTGCAAAAGGGGTCACTACGTACTGAATATCAAATCCCGTCGAAATTAAGCCTTCTATTTTTTTAAATTCCTCTTTGGTAAAACCCTTTTTAGCTAGTGTTTCAGGGTTGATAAAAGGGGCTTTAACGAAAGTCGCATGGCCTACACAATATTTAACAATTGAATCTACTTCCGATTTCAAATAACCCAAATTTTCAAGAGCCCTTGGAACCGACTGATTAATAATTCTAAAATATCCTCCACCTGCCAACTTTTTGAATTTAACTAGAGAAAAATCGGGTTCGATTCCGGTCGTATCACAATCCATAATAAGGCCGATAGTTCCCGTGGGGGCAATGACCGAAACCTGTGCATTTCTAAAACCAAATTCGGTTCCTAAGCTTAAAGCTTTATCCCATCCCTTTTGAGAAGCCGAAATTAATTCTTTGGGAACTAGATCCCACTCGAGGGGTTGAGGAACTATAGAAAGCCCTTCATACTCCTTCGAATCTCCTCCCCTTGCTGCTCGTCGATGATTTCGAATCACTCGAAGCATAGCATCTCTATTAGGTTTATACTTAGCAAAAGCCCCTAAAGACTGAGCCATTTCAGCAGATGTTGTATAAGCTTCACCGGTGAGAATGGAGGTTATGACTCCCGTCATAGCCAAAGCTTTAGGACTTCCATAGGAAAGCCCCATCGACATTAAAAGAGCCCCTAAGTTCGCATAACCTAAACCGAGTGTTCGATAGTCGTAACTATTTTGAGCAATAGCCTGGCTGGGGTACTGGGCCATCAGTACACTGATCTCAAGAACAATTGTCCACAGACGACAAGCGTGCTGAAAGCTCTCCACATCAAATTTATCTGTTTTATCATCATAAAATTTTATGAGATTAAGACTAGCCAGATTACAAGCCGTATCGTCTAAGAACATGTACTCCGAACAGGGATTTGAAGCATTAATTCTTCCCTCCGCAGGACAGGTGTGCCATTCATTGATTGTCGTATCACATTGAATTCCAGGATCCGCACTAGACCATGTGGCATAAGCGACTCGATCCCAAAGTTTTCGAACATTGATCTCTTTAGCGATCTTCTTATTAGTGCGGTATCGCAAACTCCAAGTTCCATTACTTTCTAACTTTTCAAAAAATTCATTAGGGATTCGAATCGAGTTGTTTGAGTTCTGTCCACTGACCGTTGCGTAGGCTTCATTTTGCCAATCAACATCATACTCAGGAAAATCAATTTCCATCTCGCCCTGCTGAGCTAATTGTAAAACTCTAGAAATTGCACTGTCAGGAATTTTTACTGAACGAGCTGCAATAATGGCTTTTTTAAGGGCCCTATTTTTTTGTAAATCAATCTCTGCCGCCCCCTCCTGAAAACAGGCTTTGTGAACTTTAGACAGGTGCTCTTTAATCATTTTAGATCCTGCTACCAAAGCCGCTACCTTCTGCTCTTCAACGACCTTCCAATCGATAAAACTTTCAATTTCAGGATGATCTATATCCAAACAGACCATCTTAGCGGCTCTGCGAGTTGTTCCACCGCTCTTAATAGCGCCTGCAGCTCGATCCCCAATTTTCAGAAAGGACATAAGTCCGCTCGACTTTCCTCCTCCAGTTAATTTTTCCCCCTCCCCTCTTAAACGACTAAAGTTGGTTCCTGTTCCCGAGCCATATTTAAAAAGACGGGCCTCTCGAATCCACAGATCCATCACCCCCTCTTCATTAACCAGATCATCCTTCACCCCTTGAATAAAACAGGCGTGAGGTTGTGGATGTTCGTAAGCACTTTGCGAGGCCTTGAGCTTTCCCGTTTTAGGATCCACATAACTATGCCCTTGGGCAGGGCCATTGATTCCATAGGCATAATAAAGCCCCGTATTGAACCATTGAGGACTGTTAGGTGCCGCAATCTGATGAGCTAACATATAACAAAGTTCATCGTAAAAATGATTCGCGTCTTCATCGCCATCAAAATAACCATAGCGCTTACCCCAATCGGTCCAGCAACCGGCCATGCGATGAAAAATCTGTCGACAATCATTCTCTCCACGAAGTTCCTCATTAGCTGTAGGAACTCCCGTTCTTCTAAAATATTTTTGAGCCAAGATATCAGTAGCTACCTGAGACCAACTCGAGGGAACTACGACATTCTCCTCAGAAAAGACGACCCGTCCATCGGCCTCTCTGATTTCTGACTTACGAGTTTCAAAAGTAATTCCATCGTAACTAGAATTTAGTTTTTGAGTGAAATGACGGTTGATCTTCACAAATACCTCCAGAGAATAAAAGGCCTTGTCATTCGCGGTTAAACGAATGGCGACCGCCCCTATTTAGGGGCAATTAAAGAGTACCAATTTTAGAGAATTGACTTCCAACGACTAGGGTTGATCAGAATCCTCACCCTATGTTGCCATATTAGCATGTGCCCTACATTAAGGGTCAATCAGACTCTCGCTACAGATCGCGTCTTAAGCAGAGTATAATGACCGTGTACTGCGTTAGGTATGCGGGAACTTTATAATTTTCAGATCCCATTTTAGAAAGAATTGTTTTGCGTCAAAACTTACCGATTCTTTTTATTCGCACTCTCTCCAATTTTTTCCCCATCCCATATCCACTTTCAGGGGAACTTTTAACGCCATCGCCCCCTCCATCTCGGTTCTTAGGATCTTTTGGGCCATTTCCTGCTCATTTTCCGGCACTTCGAGAAGCAATTCATCATGAACTTGAAGAAGGATTTTGGATCTTAATTTTTCTTTCTTCATCCGCTGATACGTCGACAACATCGCAAGTTTGATCATATCGGCAGCAGAACCCTGAATAGGAGTGTTAATGGCTGTTCTCTCGGCCATTTCCCTTCTCATACGGTTCTGAGAATTAATCTCCGGAATAAATCTTCTTCTCCCCAAGCGAGTCCTTACAAAACCATTTTTTCTCGCCTCTTCGATTAAGGAAGATAAAAATATTTTCACTCCACTATAGGTCTCAAAATAGGCATCAATAAAAGCTTTAGCCTCTCCCGGGGAAATTTTTAATGTCTGAGATAAACCATAGGGTGTCTGTCCATAGACCACACCAAAGTTGATCGTCTTAGCCACTTTTCTCTGTTCGGGTGAAACGGTCTGAGTTTTAAAGATCTGTCGAGCCGTGTGTTCATGAACATCTTCATTATTCTTAAAGGCCCGCATCAGTTCAGTGTCTTCACTCATATCGGCTAAAATTCTAAGTTCTACTTGAGAATAATCGGCCGACAGAAGTTTTTTACCAGTCCCCGCTACAAAAGCCGATCTCACGTCATATCGCGGATCCTCAATCGTAGGAATGTTCTGCAAATTAGGATTTGAGCTCGAAAGCCGTCCGGTGGCAGTCACTGTTTGGTTAAAACGGGTGTGAATTCTATGAGTCTCAGGATGAATTTGCTCTAAAAGCCCCTGAACATAAGTTGATTTAAGCTTATTGAACTCTCGATACTTTAAAATCCACTGACAGATTTCATGAGACTTTGAAAGTTCTTGTAACACGCTTTCATCAGTTGAAACGCCTGTTTTAGTTTTCCTGATAACCGGAAGAGCTAACTTTTCGAAAAGAATCTGCGAAAGCTGTTTAGGGGAGTTCATATTAAAAGCCCCCCCTGCTATTTCAAAGATCTTATCTTCAACGGAACTAAGATCTTCGGTCAAAGCTTCATCCATTTCTAGAAGCCGTTTTTGATCAACAGAAATTCCCGTAAACTCCATCTCAGCTAAAACCTCAACTAAAGGAACCTCAATTTGTTCATAAAGATTGTTAAGCCCCGCATCTTTTAACATAGGGTTAAGAAGATGATAAAGACGATAGGTAACATCTGCATCCTCAGCAGAGTACTGAGTTGCTTTATCTAGCGAAACCTCCGCAAAAGAGATCTGACCTTTTCCCTTTCCTGTCACCTCTTCGTAACTAATATTTTGATGGCCTAAATGACGAAGTGCTAAGGCATCTAAGTTATGGGGCTGCTCAGGATCTAAAAGATAACTTTCTAAGAGAGTGTCACCTACCACTCCTTGAACCTCGATACCCCATTTTCTTAAAATCTGAAGGTCATACTTTAAATTCTGTCCCACTTTTTTAACATTCGGATTCTCAAGTAGCGGTTTAAACTGCTCTAAAACCCAATCATTCTCTAATTGCCCCATCACTAGAGTTTCTGGGGCGCCAACCGGATAGTGTCCCACTGGAATATAGGCTGCTTTTGTTTCCTCATAGGAGATTGAAATTCCTACGAGCTTAGCCGAATGGGGAGAGAGTGAAGTGGTCTCGGTGTCGATGGCTATCAACCCCGACTTTTTACAAGCCTCGATAAGTTGCTCTAACTCTTTTTTTGTATCAATAGTTTTATAATGCCCAGCTTTAAATTGGGCATCATCAGTTTTGAAATCAAATCTCTTCATGAGATTATGAAATTCCATCTCTTCAAGTAGAGATTTAAGAGGCTCCATTTTAGGCCCTGTATAAGCAAACTCTTTCCAGTTAATATCGATTGGAACATCACACTTCACGGTCGCAAGCTCACGACTTAAAAATGCGATCTCTTTTTCCTGTCTTAAAGTCTCTCGTCTTTTTTCTTGCTTAATTTTGTCTAAATTTTCATAAATTTTTTCCATTGAACCAAATTGATTCAATAGATCGGCCGCAGTTTTCTCTCCCACCCCAGAAACACCCGGAATATTGTCGGAAGCATCCCCCATCAGACCTAAAAAATCGATGACCTGACAGGCCTCTACCCCAAACTTTTCTTTCACACCATGAAGATCATATCTTTTCTCCTTCATGGTGTCGTATATCGTTACATGATCGGTCACAAGCTGCATGAGATCTTTATCGCAGGTGATAATTTCGACACAATAGCCCTGCTCTTCAGCTTTTCTAGCAAGAGTCCCTATAATGTCATCTGCTTCAAAACCCTCCATCTCAAGTCTTTTGATTCCAAAACAGTCCACCGTTCGCAAAATGTGAGGGATCTGAACGATTAAGTCTTCAGGGGGAGCTTCTCGATTGGCTTTGTACTCTTTGTAGATCTCTTTTCTAAAAGAGGGCTTAGCGGTATCAAAAGCTATTGCCAAATGATGTGGCTTTTCGACCTCCAAAACTCTGAGCAGCATATTAATAAAACCAAAAATGGCGTTGGTCGGAAATCCTTTAGAGTTCGAAAGCCTCTGAATAGCATAGTAAGCTCTAAAAAAATAAGAGCTTCCATCAATGATATAGATCTTTTCTTTTTCTTTAGGGGGCATCTAACAGGCCTTACTTCTGGCTCTCACCGTCTCAATCACTGCGGGCATGATAGAAAGCACAATAATTGCCATAATCACTAACGTAAAATTCTGTTTCACTGCAGGAATGTTTCCAAAAAACAGACCCGCTAATACAAAAAGAACAATCCAAACAACTCCTCCAATCACGTTATAAATCGCAAAATGGGTATACTTCATCTTTCCAACTCCAGCCATAAAGGGGGCAAAGGTTCGAACGATGGGAACAAACCGTGCAAAAATAATGGTCTTTCCTCCATACCGTTCATAAAATCGTTGAGTCTTATCTAGATATTGTTTCTTAAATATCTTGGATTCACCTTGAAGAACTTTAGGTCCTAAATATCTTCCAATACTGTAATTTAAAGCATCACCCAAAACAGCTCCGATACATAACAATGGAATGAGAAGACTGGGATTAAAATCCCCTTTGGCGGCAAAGGTGCCGGCAGCAAAGAGCAATGAATCTCCAGGAAGTATAGGAGTGACAACCAACCCAGTTTCACAAAATATGATTAAAAATAGGATGGCGTAGGTCCAGATCCCGTAGCTCTGTATCACAGTGCTTAAGTGAACATCTAAATGTAAAAAAAGATCAACGACCTGATATAAAGCGGCCACTATTTCTCCCATCATCTCCCCCTTTTTTAAGGCCACAGAATCGCTGAAAGATTGAACGATGTAAACTAAGAATCTAGAGCACAGCTCAAAACCCCCTGCTACTACAAGTGGCTGCATTTTTTCTGGATGTCGTCTTCGTCGCTTGGCTCCTCAACGTGCCTAAAGGCACGCTTGCGGGGCCTCACTCCTGTATCCTCATCCAGAAAAAATTCGCACACTTTCGTGACGCGAGCAGATTTTGAGCTGTGCTCTAATATCTTAGCTTTCCTAAATTTAAGCTTAGAGGTTATACTTAAGGCTCAACCCTTTCTGACGATATGCGCCATTTACTTTTAATTTGCTGGATTAGTTTTTTGACTGCAACTGTGGTCGGAGATGATTTTGTTTACAACTATGGTATCGAGGGGGGAGTTAATTTTTCTAATGTTTCTGTATCTCCAAATGCAAATACAGACAATAAATTAGGTGGGGTCGGGGGGCTTTACTGGGAGTTTTTCCCATCTGACCTTTTTTCCGTTCTCACGGGTGGTTACTTAGTGGGAAAAGGGTATTCAGAAGAGTCCTCTAATCGCCGAGTGGTTTTAAATTATGGACAGCTCCGTTTCTTGGGAAGAGTTTCTTTTTATCGTACCCAGTCCAGTAGATTTTTCCTTGATTTTGGCGGAGGTGGAGATTTTATTATTCAAAAAGGAACTCAAAATTTTACTTCGCCAGCTAACCTCGACCTATTTAAAAATTATGATGCTAGTCTTTTGGGGGGATTAGGGTATGAGATGGGGATCACTGAAGAGATCACCTTAGATTTTAATATTAAATATCACTATGGACTTATAAATATACTCGACACTACTACCACAACTCATTCCCACGGAATAATGGTGACCACAGCGGTTCAGTTTTCCAGTAAAAAAGTACATGTGATTTCTACTGAAGAAAGAGCAAGAGATTTTTTAAATCAAAAAAAAATAGACTGAGTACCGATCTTTTTAAAATTAATTCCAATCAAGGTGGTGATCTACAATTCCATCCAGATCAGCAATCTTCAATATGATAGAGTATTGTTCATCAGAAAAGATATCATCGCAGGTAAACTGATAGTCTTGCATACTGTTTGCGATATAATTCGTTGTTGCTTGGGTCGGATCGCTTAAAATATTCGTCGTCCATCTATTTCCAGGAGAAAAGTTTCTTTCCTCTCGAACCTTGTTTGCAGACTTGATTTTCCATTTCAAATCAGGGTTCGTGAATGGAAGATAGTACACGCCTGTACTAACTAGTAAATTGGATATGATGTCGGTCTGGGTCGCGGGGCCCGAAAAACATCCTGCTGGAGTTCTATTTAAAATTGAACTAGCCGAGCAATCCAGGGCAGCAAAGCTACTATTAGCATCTGAAGGTTTAAAATCGGCAGACGCTGACATTTGATAATAATAGGGCTGAAAAGTAAAAATAGCACATTTGCTTTTATTTGTAATAGTAGCCGAGAGTATTAGTTTTCCATAGTAAAGCTCCCCTTCTGGGATAGAGATAGTAGAACAGGTTTTAGGGGTGCTATCGTTTTTTGAAACAGCACAACTGCCCTGAGCCAATACCGTATCATTTGGATCGCCTTCATAAATGGTCCCCACGGTCACACTAAAAATTTCATCCGTTGTAGTTGTTCCACCTGGAATAAGACTAGAGCTAGAGCCAGAGCCTGAATTCGAAGGGGTATCTAGTTTTCCGCAGGCAATAGCTAAGAGGATCATACTTAAATAAACCCCTTTACTAACCCTGGTATTTAAAAACCTCATATCCCGTAACCTCCCATCTATCAGAATAGGCTTCTTAGATATTTTATCAATTAAACAAAAATGGAATTTAATTCACATTTACCCCTTAATCTTGATTTAGGAAGAGTGCTAGTAACCCCCTGTATTTGAATTTAAAACTCTCTTTAACATCCCGTGTTTGACTCCTTTGCAACCTGCCCGTAGCCTATAGAGTATTGAAACGCACCTATCTTCTTAGCCTCTTACTTTTATTTTTTACGACTATTGTATTTATTCGTGTGCCCTTTTTTGACTTTACTCTATTAGAAGATACGACCCATTTAGATTCCCATCCCCAATTCTCCACCACTCCAAAAACTCAAATACTAGATTTATGGAAAAAGCCTTATCTTATTTATATGCCATTGACCTACTCCATTTGGAGAGTTGCAGGCCACTTAACTAAACAAAAAAATTTAGAAACGATTCCCCGAGCTAAAACTGGAGTTCCTAAAGAATTTCGATTTAACTCAACTATTTTCCATTTGCTCCCCTTAGCCTTTCACTTAGGAACCGTATTTATTCTCTTGTGGCTCTTATGTTTTTTAACTCGCCATCCTTTGGGAAGTTTTTTTGGAGCTCTTTTCTTTGCGATTCATCCTGTCCAAGTTGAATCAATCGCCTGGGTTTCTGGACTCAAAGAACCCTTAGCTGGATTTTGGGGGATACTCTCCCTTTTTCTTTTTTTAATAGGACAGGAAACCTCGCCCAAATCAAAAATATTTAAATTCTTTTTTCTCTGTTCTACATTGAGCTTCTTATTAAGCCTCTTCTCCAACCCATCTTCTATCACCCTTCCTATTGCGTTCTCAGTTTTGATCTACTTTCCTTATAAAAAAGAACGTTTTTTATTAAGCTCTAAATTATTAGCCCTTTGGATGGGGCTTGCAGCTCCTCTAATCTGGCTCCAAGGCTCGACACAGTCCTGGATTCATATCGCAAATTTACAGATCAACTTAAAAGAAAAAACTATTCTGGCTTTAGACTCATTAAGCTTCTATTTTAGTAAAATTCTACTTCCTCTTCATTTGGGAGTTGATTATGGAAGAGCACCCGATTGGGTCTTAACTCAAACCTCAATTTACACCACAGCCTCCGTGTTCTTTGTTTTCATCTTTTCGTTAACACTCTTTCTTAAATGGAACAAAATGAACTGGGCCCTAGCCTGTGAAGGATTTTTTCTAGCTACCCTATTACCTCTTTTTATATTTAATCGACTCCTTTTTCAAACCTCATCTAGCGTTGCCGATCATGATCTCTATTTCGCTCTTGTGGGAGTGGCCCTAGCCATCGCATTTAGCCTAAAGTTTTTCATCAAAAAATCCTGGGTCCAGAACATCGCAGTGTTGATTTTAGTCATTTTAGCAATTCGAACCTACTTTCAAACCGGCTATTGGAAGGATACTCCTACACTCCTAACCCACGCCCTTGAAATTAATTCTAAAAGTGCCTTAGCTTATCGAACTTTAGGTTACTATTTTGAAAGAGAAGAGAATTATGAAAAGGCAATTTCCCATTTTCATAGTTCATCCAGACTATCCCCTCAAATTTCAGATTTCCATCAACTAGGTACCCTTTATTTAGCATTAAAAAACTTTAAAGAGGCTAAACTTAACTATGAAAAAGCACTCAGTATAAATCCTTTATCTTCCTCTGATTATCATGGACTCGGCTTAAGCTGGATGGGTTTAGGAAATAAGCTTTTAGCCCAAGAAAACTTTGCTAAGGCCCATGCTTTTTCCCCTAGCCAACTCACCTCTCTAAACGCCTTAAGACAGGTAAAACGGGAGCTTTACTCTACCCATAAAACATCTCGAAAAGCTCGCTCTCAAAATCGACGTTAAACCCCACAAAATCTCACTGTAAAAAAATAAAACTCAAGGAATTAATTTTTATTGGATGAACGGGCTAGTGAAGTCTCTATTCATTAACAAAAGAGAACCTAGGCATCGAAAGAGAACAGCCACTTCCCACACTGTTAATTCGATTGATTGCATCGATAATAAGTCGACCGGAAACATTACCGCTCACAGTAAACGGAAAGTTTAGCTTAATCCCTTTGGATGTATCCCCAACTGTAGGTGGAGAAAATGGCTGAGTAGCCAGATCAGGATCGTTGGAGTTAGATGCAGTACTTAAATAAAGATAAACAGTTTCATCGGAGGCTCCTGTACAGCTAGAAGAAACCCCATCAATTTGTGTGTTCGTATGACTGGACGTACAAACATCACTAGTATGACTATCATTCATATTGCAATTTCCCTCGAAAATATTTGCTCGAAAGGAAAACTGCTCACTCATTTTAAAAATAATACAATAATAGCTACCATCATAGCTTCGAGTTTTATTATCGGTGACTCCCAGAGTGGGAAAACCAAATACATCATATTGGTAAACAGTGCTTTTGCTAAAAACAAGAATAGGACTGCTACAATACGGACTACGAGAGAGATACATAGCAGCAATCTTAGCTTTCAGCTCAACAGGATCAAGAGCCGCTTGCATTGGACGAGCAAATAAAACAAGTAGTGAGAGCCAAAAAATTTTCATATTGAAGCGAACTTTATTGGTTACCCATCCTTATAGTTATCGCAGTGTTAACAGGAACATCCCCGCATCTAGACATTGAGAATACCATTCCCAAAAGCATTAAGAGCATTACAATATTAAAAGTTCGAAATGGAATATTAATTTTCAACTTGGGTTTTCCACCTTTTCTCTTTGAACTTGCCCCCATTGTATCAAAGTGATTCTTTGGGATAAAGAGTGATTTTAATCTCCGGATGCAACAATACGGGAAGAGGAAACATGGGAAGCGGTGTCCCTTTTTTTGATGTTCGTACTTTTAACGCAAGAATTCCTACCTTAAGGGAGCTGTTAATGCCTTTAGTTACGTCTAGCTCTTAAAACCACATGGTGAGATTGAGACTTTAACTTTCCCTTAAGGCAAGATTTCAAAAGCAAATCTTTCATCTTGAAAAACCTTACCATGAGTTTTTTTGCAGGCCTTTTAAAAGAGATAATACCTCCCTATAAATAAAGGTCTACTTTGTATGTGAAGATATCTTGTAGGGATTACTTTTCACCAAGATAAATGGTTTCTCTTAATAATTTAATTGCAGCTCTATAAGGCAACCTATCCCAATAAAAACCCTATCAACGTTACGAGGGAAGTGTGGATAAAAAAATACAAGGGATAAACTAAAAATCTTTAAGGGTGAAATTACCGAATGGTTACAGTTCCCAATATGTACTGTTTCTCTAAGATTTCTAGAACTCCAATGGGATACAAAAGAGATGTCAAAAAAGGGCCACTAAAACCCTCTCTCCGCAATGGTTTCAAGCCCAGTGAAGTTGGCACTAAGATTGAACTAAGAGTTATTTCGGAAGTTTTGTGTTTTGTAGGAGCTGACGTTTGCGATTGCTAAAACTCAAAGAATACACAGTGCTGTGGATTTTAACCTTGGTGACCCCGGTTTTTTCAGGACAATGTAGGATAGATATCCTCAATAAAAAAAACAGTAGGGAAAAGATCCGACTCCAATTCAATTCGAAACTTAGATCTAAGAAGCAGTGCCAGGCGCTAGCCCAAATGCATCGCCCCAATTTCAATCCTGCTCAAGTTAAATACAAGATAGTCAATTATCACTGGTCGGGATCTAAAATAGTCCGAACCGCTCATTTAAAACAGAAAAAAAGTATCCACTTAAGCCGTCACAAAAAACTCAATCGCCGACCTTCACCTAAGTTCTAATAATTTTTTTGAAGCTCTCTTTACAGCTAAAAAAGAGAGTCTCCTTTTTTTCCAAGGATCTTCCCATGAAAGCCCCTTCTTCATGAGCCCTTCACATAAAGCTAGCATTCCCTGGATATCTTCAAGGTGAACAAACTCAGGAGCGGGCCCCCACTCTCCTCTCGAATCGGGTCCCCCTTCAAATGATTGGTTGTGATAATTTCCTAAAGGGATTGAAATTCCAATAGCTCGAAAACCAAAAGCTAGAGCTGCAGTAGCTTCACAGGTTCCCCCATCCATGATTCTTCTCTGAAATTTATTTGGCAAAAGGGATTGAGCAATCTCGGTTAAAACCTGTACAAATCCCGGATCAAAAGGGGTGGCTCTATCTCCTAATCTCACAATAGGACCTTTCCCAATTAAAGCCCCAGGTAAAGTTCGCGAAGTTTCAAGGCTTACCACAACAATGGTCTTCTTATTCTGATTAAGCCAGCCCAAATCAAGATGTCCAAGGGTCCCAATAAATCCCACCTCTTCAGCGCGAGAAATAAGTCCAAGAAAGGGGCTCTTCTTACTCTTTAAACTCTTTGCTAAGCTTAGAATCGCAAAAACACCTACCAAATCATCAGCGGCCTTCGTATACAGATTTCGTTTCTCTTCCCAGACAGGCGCTCTAAAAGAAAAACCTCCAAAAACTTCAGAAGCTTTGCTTTTTGTAGGTGCCTCACCAAGATTCCATTTTTTAATTATGATCTCTGAAGACTTTAATGCACTCTTTGCGCTATTAAGCTTTGCTTTTTGAATAGAGCCCAATCCCACAGATCCTTCGGAGGTCGCTAGCCACACACGGGCCCCATTTAAAAACTTCCTTGGAGTTCCCCCGAGCCAATTAACCACTAAAGTATTTGCTTTAGTCCATTTAACTCCATGAAAACCTGGATGGTCCATGTGAGCAATAAAAAGTCGTATAGGCTCTTTAGGTTTTACATTCAACTTTTCTAAATAATCCTCTTTGGAACTAGCTCCAACTACAATATTACCCACAGGATCTAAAAAATAAGGAATCTTTTCATTCTTTAATACCCGCTCAATAAAAGAGGAAACATGACTCTCTCGATAGGGGGCTGTAGGACAAGAGAGCAATTCTTTCAACAGAACTTTATCAAAGTGCATACTTACTTTTCCTTTTTAATGCTAATCACAAATTTTACAGGAGGCTTTATTTTATATTTCCCTGCAAAATCTCCTTGGTGGATGGCCACAGCCACATGATCAGTCGAATCTATATAAAGAAGTTTTTCATTTACTCGAACATCATCATAGGTCTTAACAAAGGGGATTACATGCTTAGTAGTTCCGATAAGCACGGAAACTTTGTCTCCCAATACATACTTGGCGTTCAAAAAGGCGGTTGCTGTAATATCTGTCACCAAGTTCCCAAAAGGATCCTCTAAAGCGATAACATCACCTGCAACTTGAGTTTCACTTACTCGAAGAGCTTTTTTATCAAGAAGGTTAATTTTTTCCATCTCCGGACCTACCTCACTCCAATCTTCGCCCCTAGCTAAATGCGCGGCTAGAGGTGCATAGACATCTCTTCCCATAAAAGTAGAAATAAGTTTACCTCCATTAAGCCACGAATTTTCTTTAACCTCTCTGACCTTCTCGATCTCTCCTCTCTCAGAGATTAAAGATAAAATACCATTATCAGACAAAACAAAATACTGACCCCGTTTGTTTTTAGCTACAATCGGCCGAGCCGTTTTTTCAATGTATTTCTCCACAAGCACAACAAAAACGGTCCCTTCGGGAAAGTTAGGGGTTAGATTCGCTAAAAACCTTGCCGCATCTCGAACAGAGAAAGCTGGAATCTGATGAGTTACATCCACGAAAGAGAGTCCTGGCTGAATTTTCAGCATAACCCCTTTGCAAATTGCGATACCCTCATTATAGGTTCCGAAATCGCTCATAAGAACAATGGGGGCCAGTCCGTCCGAGACTCTTCGGATTTGGCCTATTTGAGAAGAACAAGCGCTTAACGATAACAATAAGACTAAGATAAGTACACGTTTGAACATTACCCAAAGATACTGCCTCCTATTTAGGTAGACAAAGTTTTTTTTCTTTGCTTAAGATCTCTTGTTCGATAGGTTGATAGCTTCAGGGGATTCTCTTAAAAAAGGGCCCTTTTAAAATTGAGAAATTTTAAAGCCTTCAGGATTCTCGCTAATCCGAATCTTATTTGCCTGACTTTGAAAACTATCCCAGTAAGGCCAAAATCGATTACGACCTTCTTCGTTAGGAACAATGATAGGTCTGTTAAAGGAAAGCAGACTTAAGCGATAACTAGTCCAATAATCCGCAGCTGCTACTTCAACTTTCTGTTTTCTAAGCTCTTCAATTAAAAGGGTCTCACTCTCTGCATTTCCTTGAGCTGTCCTAACAGGCCGTAAGTTCTTAACCAGAGGAAAGTAACTATTCCAACCGATTAAAGTCCATACTATGAGTAGAGCAGGGAACAACCCCCAAAAAAACTTTGCTTTCATCTCTTGAACCACAGGAAGTAAAGTAAAGGGAAGTAACCAACAAATAACCCCTAGGTACCTAACCGAGTGAACATCTGAAGCCATAGAAGATCCCGAAAAACCTAATAAGGAAACAACGGTTCCCAACACCCCCACCATGGCTAGATGGGAATATTGCCTTTGACTCATTAACCTAATGGCTGAAAAGATTCCAAGAACCAAAAAAATAATAGCAGTCACCTTTGCCATCCAAACCCATTGATTAGATAAACTTCCAAAATTATATAAACTTGAGTGGTATCCAAATAATGCTGGCAACCCCTCATTCCACAGTAGTGGAACATTTTTCAAAAATATCTTAGGAGAAAATGCCAGAGGGACACCTCCCTCGGGTCTAAGTAACCGGCATAATATTAAAAATAGAACTCCCAAACCAGAACCCAACCCAAAAGCTCTAAAAGTATCTTTGTTTTTTTTATTTTCAAAGTACCCCCAGAAAAAAACACCAGGAAGCAACTGAATAACGTAATAATCAATATAGAGAGAAAAGAAAGCAACGAAGGCCCCCAATGCAATCAAGACTCTAGTTCGGGAGTTCAACAATACACATGCTAAAAACATGAAGGTCAGCGAGTAAATTCTAGGTGGAAAAACAGTAATCTGTGTAATAGACATCACTGAAGGAATTGCAAAACAGCAAAGTAAAAAAGATCTACTTGGAACCACCCATCGCAATAAAACAAAGTATTGAGAAATAATAACCAAGACAAATCCCAAAATACCCACAACTGCCAAAGCATGATGGGAAAATCCAAATAAACGGTAATAAATCGCAGTTAAAAATGGCTCAAACGAGCTTTGATAACCAACCCCCCAGAGATACCAAGATCGATATCCTTTCAATATTTCTAAAGCTTGTAACCCTACCACCGCATGATCAGAGTTAAAGACTGTCGGATTTATCCAGTAGGGATAGCGAAAGGCTAGAGTTAGTGCAATTAAAACCGCTAAGAATAATAATCGTTTTATCATCACACCTTTACTGCTCCCTATTTTTCTCATTTCGTAAAGAATAGATGTCGTTATTTTATTTCGCAATAATAATCACTCAACCTGTAATTTCCCAGCGATACTATCGGCACTTAATTAGTTTTTCCTGTAAGTAAATAACTCGAAAAAAGGCCCCTAGTGGAAAAGATTGATGGGTAATACATCCGCATGTATATTCTCCCGGATGAACTAGAAGGAATTATCGATAGGAAACCAACTAAAAAAATGGGTCATCTGGTGGATTGCGAGTTTTTTCGTAATTAATCTGGCCTGTCACCTAAGTGCAGGCACCAATGCTGACTCCAGATTTGCGACTCTTATTGCCATTGTTGAAGATCATAGTTTTCAAATCGATCCCTATGTCCATTTAACATCTGATTGGGCCAGAACGCCCGAGGCTCATTACTACTCAAACAAAGCTCCTGGCCCAATGTTAATAGCGGCACCCGTCTTTTTTATTTTGGAAAAAATAGCCCTTAGTCAAATCTCGGAAAAGGCTGAAAGAGTTAAACAACTCATCAAGTATAAAGCCACCTGGCTAAAACTACTTTCCTATCTCTTCCAATTAATCCCTTTCATGGGGCTTGCCTACCTTATTTCTTTAAATCTTATCAGCCGAAAAGTTTCGCCCTTGGCTCTCTACTTAACACTTGCGGCACTTCTTTTTGGAAATACTGCCTCCCTTTTAATGAGCACCTACTATGGCCATGGCATGACAGCTATTTTCATTCTTGCTATGATTTTATTGATTGAGCGCTCTCAATATTTTTGGGCGGGATTATCCTTTGGTTTTGCAGTCCTCTGTGATTACAGCGGAGTGCTGCTAACCATTCCTCTTCTATTAATCATAAAACGCGACCTGAAAATTTTCTCGAGATTTATCATGGGAGGGGTTGCCCCCCTTTTACTATGGATTTTTTATCATAACCAATGTTTTGGTAGCCCATTTCATATTGCAAATCAGTTTCAAAATCCAATTTATCAAGATCTAAGCTCTAAATCCCATAATCTTTGGGGAATTTTACTCCCTTATCCACAGCTCTCGACAATTAATCAATTACTCCTCGGACAAAGTCGGGGAATTCTTTGGACCCTCCCTTGGGTCTTTGTACTTCTTGGTTGGGCTCTCAAAAAAATTCTATCTAAAGAGTCTTTTGATATCCCCCCTCAGCTTAAATTTACGTTAGTCGCTTTTGCAATGTTGCTTTGGATGAACAGCTGTTTCGGAGGCTGGCATGGAGGGCTTACACCCGGGCCCAGATACCTTAGCCCTATTTTCCCAGTTTTCGCACTAAGTATAGGACTCTGCTTCGATAAAATGGCTCTTCCCCTTCAACGAACTCTTTTCATTTTGGTCATCGTATCTTTAGTTTTTGCCAGTTTAGTCTACAGCTCACATATTGCCCCCTCCCAAGTTCCCCTCTGGCCCCTCTACCTAAAAATTAATTTCAAAAATCCAACAACCACCACCTTATCTAGACTATTTTTGATTGTTCCCTTATTAATATTTGTTGGAACTAAAACACTATACTGGCCCAAGGGAACAAAATGAGCTTATTCAAAAACTGGTTCTTCTACTTTGGCTCCCTATTTACCTTAATACTTTACTTGCTTTTCCCAGGAAATGTTGACTGGATTTTAGACCAACCCCTGCTAGTAGCAAAAGCTTTAGAATCCAACCAACTTAATCGATGGGGAGATTTAGGGATTGCTGGTGGCAATGGAACAACTTATGGACCCATTCCAAATTTTTTCTATCAAATTCTTCTCCATACGACTCATAACTTGTTAATTATTGTATTAATAAAAACAATAGTTTCTTGGGGAGTTATCTTTGCTTCATTATGGCGCTTATCTTTTGATCTAAAGTTAAAAAAAATAGGGATTCTAATCGCTTTACTATCCCCTTTCCTTTACTTCTATAATCGTAGTTTGTGGGACAATGTGTTTCTAATTCCTATTTCAGCTCTTTTTTCCTCAGCAGTTATTCGCTATTGCAGTAAGCGAACTTCAAATGATTTTATTTTAGCTGCAGTATTAGCTGCCATACTCTTTCATATTCACTTAATGGCCACACTAGTTATTGTTCCAGGAATGGGGATTCTTAATTGGCTAATGATAAAGGAAAAGGATAAAAACCTAAAAAAACTAATATTAGTTCAATTACTCATTGGAGTTATTTGCTGGCCCTACCTAAAGACGTTGCTAATCGCAAAAACTCTGGCCCCCTACGGACACCCTCAATGGGCAGCTATATTTTTAAGCCCTTTATTAGGGTTAAGACTATTTGGATATTTTGGTTTTTTTGAATATTTCAGTCCAAATTTTTATCAGTTTTTCAAAGGAGCTGGGAAGATTGGAATCTACTTCCTAATACTTTTAACCTCAATTGGGCCCCTCTATTATTTTCTAGGATTAAAGAAACTATTTTCTCGCACATGTGCTTTGGAAAAGCCTATTAGAATTTACTTTATTACCGTATTAATTATGACTGTACTCATCAGCTTTAAGATGAAACTAAGAGCACATCCTCATTACATGAATGCTTCGTGGTCGATCTATTTTTGTGTTTTCTGGATGGCTTTTTCAGAGGGAGTTGAAAATTTAAAAACTCAAAGGCTATTTAAAGTTTACAGTTCAAGCATGGTGATGTTGATTTTAACTTATATAGCCTATATCCAATTAAATTCGGGAGATCGTGGGCTTCATTTCGGACCCACTTTAATAAATCAGATTGAAATAGCCAAACAGCTACCGAAATCGGATTCACTTAAAAACATTAACATCGAAGTGGATAATTTTAGCAACTTCCCTCAAAGACTTTCAGTTCTCGCAGAAATTTACGGTAACAACAATTTAAGCATTTCATTAAGGCGATTAATCTACGCCACCCCTTTTCCCTCAGCGAAAATTGAACTTACTCATTAATCCCCCTAAACTCTAATGAAGATAAAACTTAACAGTTTAATTAATTCATGGATTCCCAGAATAACTCCCTGTCGCCATTGGATTTTTTTGTTTGTATTTCTTCTTGCTGCACTATCCAACAGAACTGGATTAAGCACTAATGTCATGTCTCGCGTAGCGCTATTATTAGCTCTCACTGAAAAACACTCTTTTGAAATCAGCCCATGGGAAAAGTTAACAATCGACTGGGCAAAAACTCCGGAAGGTCATTACTACTCCAATAAAGCCCCGGGCCCAAGCCTCTTAGCGGCGCCACTCTTTGCGGCACTCTACAAACCGCTTAATTCGCTCATTAACAATCGCTACACAAACCCAAGAGAGCTCAATTTAGCCTGGAATAATATGATGAGTTTCATCATGTGGTTTCTTTGTTTTGTGCTTCAAATTCTACCCTTGGCTTGGGTAATCTCTCGCTTAGCTATTCTATTATCTGAACAGAATATACCTCGTTCTGGAATACTCTTTTTTGTATCTGCCTCAATGTTCGGAAATACTGGGGATTTTTATATGAATAGTTTCCATGGTCACGGTTATGCAACTATTCTGTCTTTAGCGGTAATTCTTTTTATTTTAAGAACCCAGTGGTCCGCAGTTGGTTTTTCTCTTGGTTTAGGTATTTTAGGAGATTACAGCTCAGCTCTACTCATTCCCCTCGTTGGATTATGGGTTCTAACTCAAGAACGGCATTCATGGTTACGTATTTATTTAAGATTGATAAGGGGTCTAATAATTCCTGTGGCTATTTTTGCGTTCTACCATTGGCGCTGTTTTGGAGGTGTCATGACACTTCCTCAAAAATTTCAAAACCCTCTCTTTGTAGACGCTCATACTAATTTTGAGAACTATGGAGTTATTTCATGGTTTCCAAATGCCAATATTCTAATTCAACTTTTATTTGGACCTATCCGCGGAATATTTTTTACTCAGCCCTATATCCTTATTTTATCCGTTATTCTGATGGTCCCTTTTTGGAAAAGCCTGATAGGCCATCGTGCTCTTATAAAAAGTGTATCCATTGGACTTCTTTCTATTTTGTTTTTTTTCGGACTTTTGTGGATGAATGCTGGATTTAACGGATGGCATGGAGGTTCAGCTCCTGGTCCTAGATATCTTGTCTCAGCTTTTCCTTGTATGGCCTTTGCCGGAGCACTTAGTTGGAACCAAATTGGAAAGGCTTACAAAACTTTTCTCTGGATAACATTAGGCTTCTCAATTTTATTTTTTAGTGTTGTTTTGGCAGCGGGACAAAATCCGCCCCAAGATCAAATACTGATCTCTTATTACGGAAAATATTTCACGCTAAAATCGGACTCACTACAGTTCTGGTGTCGATGGGTAGTGGTGTTATTTGGCTTAAGCTATGTGGCTTGGAGAGATCTCAAATCAGATGGAAATAAAATCTAGATAAGAAGCCACCTTGATTCCATATTTGCGCAATCGAAATTCAACAGCTGCAGCTAAACATCCCAATCCATATTTCACAGATCGTACGAAATTTATTGAGGAGGCTTCAGGAAAATATTTGGTAGGGCAAGAGATCTCTCCAATTTTAAATTTTGCCCAAATAAGCTGTACCAACATTTGACTATCAAAAACAAAATCGTCGGAGTTTTTTTCTAAAGGCAGAGTTTGGAGAGCCTTTTTTGAAAAAGCTCGATACCCCGTATGATATTCTGAAAGTTTCTGACCCAACAAAAGATTCTGAGTAGCGGTAAGCAATCGATTAAAAATATACTTATAAAGAGGCATTCCACCTGCCAAAGCCCCCCCACCCAAAATTCGGGATCCTAAAACACAATCATAGACCCCAAAAGCTATCATTGAGGCCATAGGGGTAATCAATTTGGGAGTGTATTGATAATCAGGATGCACCATGACTACGATATCGGCATCTAATTTCAAAGCCGCTTCGTAACAGGTCTTCTGATTTCCCCCATACCCTCTATTTTGGGGATGCTGGATCGTTGTAATTCCCAATTGTTTAGCCAATTGGACTGTTTTATCTGAACTAGCATCATCCACCAAGATAACTTCATCCACAACCTCTCTTGGAATTTCCAGGTAGGTCTTCTCTAGCGTTAGTTCCGCGTTGTAAGCAGGAAGAACAACAACAATCTTTTTTTGATTTATCATAGGGTAAATTCTTTTTATTAAATGGCTTATTAACCAGCCGGTTTTAGCACCGAAAAATAGCTAGGTCTATATAGAACTAATCCGTTAACACCGTCCATTGAAAAGAAAATGAATCGTGAACTGGGGAATATTCGACGAAAACACAAAAAGTTATGGAAGCAATCTGGGAATGTATTCCAGAGAAAACTTAAAGCTGTGTTTATCGGTTGGAGAAGAGATCCTTCGGCTTTGATCCAGGATACGCCCATGGCGGGATGAAAATGAGAAATGCACTTACCCGCGACCACTTTCATTTTCCGCTAGGGACTAGTTAATAAACCAACGTGAAGCGAGCCGGGACCGGCCACTGAAATAATCCGCTGAACGATGGGTGAAACTAGTCTAATTCAGAAAATCCAAAACTTCTAATATTTTTTCCGGAGGAAGGCGATAACCAACAGGAGTGCCCATTCCTTCGTAAAAACCATAGCGGTGAATAAGAAAAGGGATCATATCAAACGTTGTTAAGGTTTTACGAGTATCTAGGTTTGTAATATGTAAACTACAACCTCCCGCTGTTTGCCAAGCACCTTGGTAACAATCTCTCGCATTTTGTGTATCTTGATGCTGCATTTGCGCTTCATCCGAAAAAGGAGAAGCTTGATATCCACGAGTACAAGACATGTTAATATCAAATCTTCTTGGTCTAACCCCGGGTCCAGCCGGAGGATAAGTTACTATAATGGGCCGAAAATTTTCACCTCTTCGTTGCCCATCCCTCCAAAGACGCATGAATTCAATGAGAGGTGCAGCTAACCTCTGATGAGTCAATCGCCTTGTAGTGACCACAAATGTGTTATCTCTGGCCAATACTTCCAATAGACTTTCTGTCCTGCCTAGAAACCCGCCATTTGACAGGTTGAAAGATCCAATGTCTCTTCGAACTTCTTCGGAAAGTCTATTAAACTCATTCCCAGGTCTCATTCTTGCCTCTAACACCCGAATGGAGATTCCATTTAGTTCAGTGAGGGAACGAATGACTTCATTCGAATTAACACCACCGATTCTAAAGGCTGCTCCCTGAGGTCTGTTTGAGGTTTTGAGAGTGGAGATATCGAGGGTGTGGATCTCATTGGCTGCAGACCAGCCGAAACCCAATCCGCAACACATCGCACCCCCCCACAAATAAATGAGAGTATGGAATCCCAATGAGTAACTTGACATGTCATATACTTCGAACCTTCTTAAGCAAAACCTTAGCAAAAAAGAATTAATATTGAGAACCTGTTGATATCGTTACGATTGACTAATAAACCCAAGGAGAAGAACAAAGAGATTATTCGCAAACGAATTAAGGGAATATCGATATGAAAGAAAAAAATAAAAAGCCCAATTCCTTGAAAAGTTAGCAGAGGACTGTGGGATTGATTATCAAGCTTTCAAGATTAAGAGTGAGCTTATCGATATTATTAAATTCCACTGCGAGCAAAAGAGAATCTTGATTCTCCTTCCCATTTCATAATCGGAAAGTAAAATGCAGAAGGTCATAACTTTATCCTGAAGTCCTCCTCTTATTTTCATCTTTTTTTACCCCCAAAAGAAGTTAGAATAGAGCCATGATTAATCTCACAAAAAAGATCCAGATATGGGGGCTGACCGGAGGAATTGGCTCTGGAAAATCTATAGCCGCCCGTTTTTTTGAAGAGGCTGGCATTAGTGTCATTAATCTGGACTATTTGGGCAGAGCCATTTTAGATTCCGACACTTCAGTTCATAAAGATCTTCGCCAACTATTTGGAGAAGAGATTTTCTTAAAGGAAAAAATTAATAGACAAGCCATTCGAGAAATCATTTTCAAAGATTCTAAAAAGCGCCAAGCTTTAGAGAAAATACTTCACCCCAAAATTTGGGAGCTCTTTAACTTAAAAGCCGAAACAAAAGCTAAAGAAGGGGCGAAACTTGTTCTGTGTGAGGCGGCTCTTTTGATTGAACATAACCATACTAAACTCTTTCCACGGCTCATTGTTATCATGGCAAGCCCCGAGATTCGGCGTCAAAGAGTTATGCTTAGAGATCTAATGGCCCCCGAACTTTTTAACGATATTTTAAAATCTCAAACTTCAGATGAAATCCGTAAATCTGTGGCTACCCATTTAATTTGGAATGAGAGCAATGAGAAGGAACTAAAGAAATCGGTAGAACTTCTAATCACTCAATGGAAAAAAGACCGTCTGATTTAATTCTTTTGAGATTGCAAAGTAGCTGCAAGAGATAAGTTTTTCATCAACATCGCAATCGTCATAGGGCCAACCCCCCCAGGCACAGGTGAAATAGCTGCGGCTTTACTACTGACTGAATCAAAATCGACATCACCTACAATTTTTCCATCGACTCGGTTAATTCCAACATCAATGATAGTCACTCCAGGGGATATCATGTCCGCCTTTACAAATTGAGTTTTTCCAATGGCCACGACTAGAACTTCAGCTCTCTGAAGCTCCTCTTTTAAGTTCTGAGTCTTAGAGTGACATACAGTCACTGTAGCATTGTAGTTAAGAAAAAGCTGAGCCATTGGACGCCCCACAATTTCACTTCGCCCCATCACAATAACCCGCTTACCTTCGATAGGAATTTGATAGAACTTCAACATCTCCACTATTCCAATCGGGGTGCAGGGAATGAATCTGGGTTTCCCTTGAAGTAAAAGGCCTGCATTTTCAGGATGTAATCCATCCACATCCTTTAAAGGATCGATACTTCGCAAAACCTTTGCCTTATCCATGTGCTTAGGTAGGGGTAGCTGAACTAAGATTCCATTCACATCCTTATCACGATTTAAAGTAAGTATTTTATCAATGAGTTCATCTTCACTTACAAATTCCGCAAAAACGATTGTCTCGCCCCTTAAACCCAATTCGAGACATCGCTTCTCTTTACTCCTCACATAGGACTGCGAAGCGGGATCCTCCCCCACCCTTAAAAAAACAATTCGTGGAACAAAAGAGAGCAATGAAACTTCTAAAAGTAACTTCTGATAAACCGATTCAGCGACTTTTTTTCCATCTAAAATAAGAGGTTGGTTCATGAAAATTTTCCCTAGTTGAGGGGAAGAATCGCAAGTGATTGGCTGACTGTCAATCTTATCCGTCCAAGCCAAACAGGTTAAAAACAGCCAAATTTGTCACCTTCACAAGATGTTATAAGTACATGAAATTAATATAGTTTAAATGCCGTCATTGAAATGTTAACGCGATACATAAAACTTGCGGGACTTCGGTTTTAAATTTTGGTAAAACACTACTCTATGGCGGGGTTTAAGGGGCAGTTCAAATTATTAATGGCACTGGGTTTATACTGTATTTTAAGCTCAAGCTCTATTCTAGCTGCCCAGTCACCTAAGACACTGACCGTAGTTCTATCCACCTCTTACGGAACCAATTTAGATAAAGAAAATCGGCAAAGTTCATTTACACTTATCCCCGAAGTAAACTATCCCACAGATCCCAAGACCCATTTAAATTTCTCAACAGTAATAGATCGCCCCACAAACCCGTATTCACAATTTCAGATTCCTACGCTTTCGGTATCAGGCATACGCTGCGCGAAGGCCTGCAGATCCTCGCCGACCGCGCGTTCCACCGTGTGCGCGAGCAGGGTCACCGTGCTCTGGCCGTAGGTGAATTCGGTGCCGGGCGCGAAGTCGAACGGCAGCGCCAGCGTGTAGCGCACGGAATCCGGGTTGCCGAGGTTGAGGTCGCCGGTCCACACGAAGCGCAGGCCGGAGCTCTGCGTCAGCATCTGCCGGATGGTCACCGCACCGTGCTCGGCGTCGGCCTCGGTCACGTACTTGCCGATTGGATCGTCGAGATCCAAGTAACCGAGCTGCGCCGCGCGGCCGGTGAGCAGCGAGACCACGCCCTTGGTCGTGCTCCAGACGGTGTTCGGAATGCCGCCGGTGAGCGGATCGAGCGCGCCGGTGCCGGCGAGGCAGCCGTAGCGGTAGACGCGGATCGACACCGCGTTGGTGAGATTGGCGTAGCGCGTCGCTTCGGCGACGGCGGCGGGATCGAGGTTCAGCGCCTCGGCGTCCCTGGCCTCGAATTCACTGCCGCTGGCGGGCAGGGCGCATTTCAGCGTTGCAGTGCCGCTGGCGGCGGCGTTGGGAGGCAGGTCACCGGCCAGATCGCTGCTGCCGCAGGCGCCGACTGTCAACGCAAGCGAGCACAGCGCCGCCAGCCGCCACTCGGGGATACGCATGGGGGACTCTCCTCCTTGTAGTGGGTTCAGCTTAGCGCTGGCCATTGCCCGCGGCGAATCGGTGGTTTCTCAGGCGAAATGCACGCCGGTCATCCGTTCCGAGGCCTGCCACAGCTGCGCCGCCAGCCCGGCGTCGCGGGCCCGCGCGCTGCTGCGGACGCGCACCGGGTAGCCGCGGAACTGCAGCGGACCATTCGGGCCGAAATACTCACCGCCCTGCACATCGGCGGCGGTCGCCGCGTACAAGGTCGGCAGCGCCCCCAGCGCGGCGGGTTGGGCCAGCAGCACATTGCCGATCGTGATCAGGCGGCCGAACAGGGACGTCCTGCTGCCGCCACCGAAGCCGATATTGGTGGCCGCATAGCCCGGATGCGCGGCGACGCTGAGCGCCGCCGCTCCGCGCCGACGCAGGCGGCGGTCCAGTTCCAGCATGAACATCAGATTCGCCAGCTTGGAACGGCCGTAGGCGCCGGCCCGCGAATAGCGCTCGCGCTCCCAGTGCAGATCGTCGATCGGCAGCGTGGCGCGGCGATGCGTCAGGCTGCTGATCGTGACAACACGGGCCGCCGGTGCGGCGAGCAGGGAGTCGAGCAGCAGGCC
>SXGT01804568.1_pt1 | contig 151885 bp, 118 predicted proteins | sample 3176221 | NCBI WGS metagenome assembly SXGT01 (sample SAMN11356862, study PRJNA531348) | freshwater metagenome | isolation source: freshwater sample F1-120 | place: China: Fuxian Lake, Yuxi | collected 2017-12-25 | reverse complement strand
CATGATGGAAGACATTTCCATCCTCACCGGCGGCACCGCGGTTTTTGAAGCCCTCGGCACGAAGCTCGAATCGCTGCTACTCACCGACCTTGGCCGGGCCAAGAAGGTGATCATCGATAAGGACAACACCACGATCATCGAAGGGGCCGGCAAGCCCGACGATATCAAGTCCCGCATCGCCCAACTCCGCCGCGAAATCGACGTCAGCACCAGCGACTATGACCGCGAGAAGCTGGAAGAGCGGCTGGCGAAGCTCTCTGGTGGCGTGGCCAAGATCAACGTCGGCGGCGCGACCGAGAGCGAGATGAAGGACAAGAAGGCTCGCGTGGAAGACGCCTTGCACGCCACCCGCGCGGCTGTTCAGGAAGGCATTCTTCCTGGTGGCGGCGTTGCCCTGCTTCGCGCTTCATCCCAAGTCAAGCCGAGTGAAGACCTCAGCAATGACGAGAAGGTCGGCTACAACATCGTGCTCCGTTCCTGCCGTGCTCCGCTTTCGATGATCGCGGAAAACGCCGGCCAAGACGGTGGCATCGTTTGCGAGCGAGTGCTCGAAAGCAAGGGAAACAACGGCTACAACGCCCTGACCGATGTCTACGAAGACCTCGTAAAGGCCGGCGTCATTGACCCCACCAAGGTCACCCGTACCGCCCTCGCCAACGCCGCCAGCGTCGCCACGCTGCTCCTCACCAGCGACGCCCTGATCGCCGAGAAGCCGAAAGATGGCGGCAAAGCGGGCCATGGCGGGGACCATGACCTGTACTAATCGCCCTGCCGCCTGAAGTCGGCAAATGATATTCCGCGGCCACCTTCGGGTGGCCGCGGTCGTTTCTTGTCAGCTACTACTTGCCGAAGTCTTTCTCATACCGCTTCACCAACTTCTCTATATCCGCCGGCACGATGTACAGCTTGCCGTGAATCTTTTTCGTTTCGCCCGGCTTCAGGCCGCCGAGGCGGAAGTCGCTGTGAATACAGGCGACGACTCCCTGGAAGATTTCCTGGTAGGGATCCCAGGCCACCGCCATGATCTGCTTCTCGTCGGCGCTGTAGCAGCCGCACAGACCGCTGGAGGGGACGAGCTTACTGAGGGGACGCGGGTTGACGTCATTGCGGTCCACTCCTTTGGGTGCATAGACCTGGCCGGGAATGTAACGGGCCTTGTCCGCCCACGGCTCGGTCGGCAGGCGGGTGAGCTTGCCGTCCAGGAAGATGAAGCTCTTTTTGGCGTAGGCGGGAACCAATGTCCGAGCGTCGGCGTTGCCCGCGCCGGTGAACTTGTCCACTCGGATGCACGGCTGAGCCCAGTGAGCCTGCGACTCTTTGTCGGTTGGATTGTTGGCGGTCACTTGAAAATCGACCTCGTCCGCGCCGGGTGTGATCACATGCCGCACGCTCACGCCATCGGCCAGCGTATCCAGCAAGTGAATCGAGCCATCGCTCTTCTTCTGCGGCAGTTCTTCCGCCTTGTGCGGAATCACCGTTTGTCCCCACTCCCGGTCTGTGCTTCCGGGCCGGCAGTAAGCCTCCAGGTACATGATCTTGATTTCATCTCCCGGAAAATCGCCGCGGATTGTGAGATAGTTCTTCTCCCAGGATAGTCCCAGTGGCTTCGGCTCCGCGGCGGAAAGCACGGAGACGCAGAGTAATGGAAAAGCCGACGCGAGTAAGCAGCGCGCGGAGTAGCGTGACATGGAGAGGTTCCTTGGGGAGAGGAAATGAAGAGGAAGCACACGGTATGGTGTATCCGGTGAACCTTGCAGCCGCAACGGTGACGATCCAAGTCGAGGATCTGGCAGTACCGGAAAAACGGCTGCTGGCTGGCGTCATGACTGGGCAGGTGCGTTGACCTGATTGTCGGCGTTAGAATGGAAGCGGTGCCAGTGCAGGGGTTTCCCTGGGTTACGAAGGCGGCAACCTATGAACCGATATTTCCCTATTGTCGTCCCGGTTCTTATCGCCAGCTTCGCCGGTTGCGGTTCGAACACCCCCAGCAAGCCCCCCGCCACTGCCGTCAAAACGCCGACTGTAGCCGAAAAGCCAAAGGCCGCGCCGGAGAAGGTTAAGCACGTCGAGCCGCCGAAGGAGAAGCCGGTCAAGGTCGCCGACATTACCAAGAAAAAGGATGCGAAAGGGGACAACGCAGTTCCCGTTGCCAAGGCGGAATCTCCCAAGCCACCGCTCGCTCCCACCGCCGAGCGCTTCCTGCTGTTTACACCCATGAATCCGCTGATTATCGACGTCGAGCTGACGATTGACGGCCAGCCCCACCTGGCGGCGATGGAGAAGCTGGTGGATGAAGTGCTCAAGCTCGGCGATACCGATGGGGACGGGCGGCCGACGTGGAAAGAAGTGGCCGAGAGCAAGCGGTTCAAGTATGGGCAATTTGGCAACGTGGCGATCAACGGCGAAAACAACATCAAGCAGATTCTGGAGATGTATGACCCCGACCGAAATGGAACGGTCAACCGGACCGAGGTGCCCCGGTTCCTCACCCGCAACGCCGGCGGAGCCCGGCCGTTTTCCATCCGGGGAACGTCCGACTTCCGCGAGACGAGCCGCTATGAATCGCCGCTCTGGAACTTGCTCAATACCGACGGCGACCGGCATTCCATTTCCTCTGCCGAGATGGCCGCCGCCCCCAGTCGCCTCCGCAGCCGCGACACGGACGACGACGACCTGGTGGTCCCCGCCGACCTGAATTCCAATTCCGCCGTGATGCCGGGAGAAATGCCCGTCCGCCGCCGCGACCGCGGGCCGACCGCGGCCCGACTGCTGGCGAACGATGCCAAGTGGGACATGATTCGCGTGGACCTGGATGACCAATATGCACTGGGGGGCAACTTGACTCCCGAGAGCCTTCCCTGGACCCCCAAGCTGTTCGCCCAGCTCGACGCCGACAAGAGCGGCCGGCTGACGAAAGCCGAATACCTGTTGCTCGAAAAGGTGCCGGCCCACATTCGCCTGGCGGTGAACTTTGGTAAGAGCGGCAAGGCCGAGCTGAAGAAGGAAGGCGAAAAGCCGCCCGAAGCAGTTGCGAACCAGGAAGGCCCCGTGCAGATTCGCGTCCTCAACCTGTGCGAAGAGCTGGAAGCATTACCTCATAGTGTGGGGGAACAGTCCGGGCGGCTGACGCTGAGTATCGGCGGCATGAACCTGACTTTTTATACCAACGACACGGTCGGAGCCGTGGACTTTGAGGCCCAGGCCAAGCAGGTTCTGGAAATGTACGACGTCGACAAGAATGGCTACTTGGAATCCAAGGAAGTCCCCGCCGACGCCGTGGCTGCTTTCGGCGCTTTCGAGGGAGTCGATACCGACGCCGACGCCAAGGTCTATCCGGGCGAAATCGCCACCTATCTCTCGCAGCAGCAAGCGGCTCTCCGGTCGCAGGTTCACGCCAAGGCCGAGGACCGCGAAGATGCCTTCTTTCTCGTTCTCGATGAAAACGGGGACGAGCGGCTGGATGGCCGGGAAATCGAAAACGCCCCGAATCGATTGAAACTGTTCGACAAGAACGAAGACGGCGAGATCGTGGGGGACGAGATTCCTCCGGCAATGATCGTCGGCTTCTCGCGCGGCAGCCTGCAGAATCTGGACGCGCTGTTCGCCATGCCCTCGCTCGTGGCCCGCCCCCCCACCAAAGACATCCCCCGCTGGTTCACCCTGATGGACACCAGCGGCGACAGCGTCATCAGCAGTCGCGAATTCCTCGGCGAGCCGGAGCAGTTTGAGAAGCTGGACGCGAACAAGGACGGATTTTTGGATGCGGTCGAAGTGAAGGCTGCGGAACCGAAGTAGGAATCTTCCGCGGAGCTTGACCCGCACTGCTTTTTTGAGGACATTGCCTCTCGATGTCCGAGTTTCCCTATCCCTACGACAAACCGCTTCCGAGCATCAAGTTTCCGTCCCCCAAGCGGCAACTCGCTCTAACCCCTGGGGTACTAGGAATTGTACTGGCGGTGATCGCCTTATGTTTTGTGCTGTCGAATGTCACGATCTTTCCGGTTTCAAGGAACATGGACCCTGTTTCAGTCGGCGAGTTCTGGACGGCTTTCTGTACTGGTCTGGTCGGCGCAGAAGCAGGATTGCTCGTGATTGCCGCTGTGCTTGCGCCGGGAAATGGACTGCTGCGACATGTCATCGTAGTGCCGCTGGCAATGATTTGGATTCTCGCTTGGTTTCTGGGCTATAAATTGTACTGGTGGACTCAGGGAACATACTTTTCTTATCCCGAATGGAAGGAAGTATTCTCGTCGATCCTGGTCATTCCCTTGATGTTCTGCGCCTGTGAATTGCCGCTCTGGATATTCCGCACACTGCTGCGGTGGCGGATCACGCCATCCGGTCAGAAAGATTCACGCCGAACACCACCGAACCTCTCGATTGCCGGTATTCTCATGGCAACTGGCGCGGTTGCTCTTGCGCTCGCCAGTGTACGGTCGGGTCGAAGACTCGTAAGCAATGACATGTCGGAGGCTGATTGGTGGGGGGCATCAGGAATTGCCGTGGCGTTCAGCGGAGGTATTAGTCTCCTAACCCTGCCATTGAGTGTCTGGGCTACGCTGCGATGTTCCTCGCTGGTGGCCGGGCTCGGTGCCACGATTGCCTGGCTGATGGGTGCCGCGCTTCTGCTGGTTTGTTGTGTCAGCGCCCTGGCAGACAACTGGCCATTCATGGAGCTGGAGTTTTGGTTCCTGTTTTTTGGTATGAACTGCGGCTTCGCGGTCGGCCTTCTTGGGACTCTCTCGCTGGTACGCGCTGGCGGGTATCGACTCCTTTGGGGACGAGAAGAAACACAAATTAGCGTTTCAACTTTGGCAGCGCCGAGCGAAGTTCCGCCAGCCCCGCAGCAGTGACTTTCGTCCCGCCGGTTTCGAGCGATTCAAGGGATGCGAGCGCTTTGAGATGAGCCAGCCCCGCATCGGAGATGGGGCTGTTCGTCAGGTGGAGGATCTTGAGTTTCTTGAGCGGTGCCAGATGAGCGAGGCCCCCGTCCGTAATCGGCACGGCGGAAAGGTCAAGTTCTTCCAGGTTCGCAAGTTTGCCGATCGGTTTCAGCGACTCGTCGGTGATCTTGGTCCCTTCCAAGAAGAGCTGTGTGAGGGCGGTGCAGCCTTGCAGCGATGCCAGGCCGGTGTCGGTAATTTTTGTGCCGGAAAGATCGAGCCAGTCCAGGTTTTTACAAGGGGCAAGATGAGCAAGTCCCTGGTCGGAGACTTTGGTTCGGCCGAGGGAAAGATTGCGAACCCGCTCGGGACTGGGAAGCTGAGCGAGGTCGGCGTCGGTGACGAGCAGGTATTCCAAGTAGTCGCGGTCGAGCTCCGCCGCGGAAGCGCCTAGGAGTTTTTCCAGTGCGCCGGAGGTGTCGCGGCCGTGATAGAGTGCCTGAAAGACGGCCACTGTCGGCTCGCGATAGATACCTCCCTGAGCATCCATCAGATAGTGAGAAAAACCGGCGGCTTGTGTGTAAATCTTGCGGATGTCTTCGCTGGCTTGCAGTTCCGTCCTGTTCATGGCCGCGAGTTTTTCCAGCGGCATCACAAAGTCACCCGACAACCCTCGATAGCGGGCAGACTGAAGCCGGTCGCTCTCCCAGCCGCCGAGGGTCCAGTAAGAACCGCTGCTCGCTTGATGCCGCGTCAGCGACTCCATATACAGGGCCAGCCCTTCCACCATCCAGAAGTTTCCCTTGGCCCCCGGCTCCGGCGGAAAACGGTCGATCTCCTGAAAGAGCTGGTGCGTCGCCTCGTGATTCCAGGTGGCGGTCAGCTTCTCGTCGTCGGCGTAGAGGAAAACCGACTGCTTCTTGTCGAGGTAGATGCCGGTCGTCAGCTCGATTTTCGGCTCCAAGGGCTGAAGCACGGCGATGTATTCCTGGCGGTCCTTGAACAGAACCACCTCCAGCTTTTTGGGTTCTTTGACCAGCGCCTCTCGGCCGCCGCCGAATCGGTGTTCCAGTGCCGGCTGGTTGGTCCAGAAGCTGAAGAATGCCTGCCGCCACAGGGCATGCAGTTCCTCCATCTTCTGACCGAGCTCGATTGCCTGTTTGGGGCTTGTGGACGTGGAAATACTGTAATGGGGCGTCTCATACCGCCAATATTTACCCGCCGGCCAGGGGTATTTGGGATGCGCCTTTCGCCCTGGCGACGGCGTTGCCGCGAAGACCTTTTGGTGGCCCAAAATCCGCTTTGCCTCCGCATGGTCCGGATTCTCGCGGAGCACCTCGTGCAAAAGTTGATAGGCCCTCGCGGCCCGGTCGCTTTTCGACTCGGCCTTGGCCAGTTCCAACAGCCCCTCGGCCTGCGCGGCGCGATGCTCCTGAAACTTGGCGTACCACTTCTGTTCCAGGTCGCTCGCTCCGGCCTTGGGCGCGAGTGGATCTTTGGCCGCGGGCAAAAAAAGATACTGCCGACCGCTGAAGCGGGGAATCATCCAGCCCCGCGTGATGGCCGCCTGGTCCTTGAGGCCGAGTTCATCGGCCTTTTTCGCGAGGGACGCCAACTTCTCGGCAAAGGCCTCATCAAGCTTGGCTCGCGCGGCGGCATAGTCGTCGGCAGCGGACACCGATGGGATGGCCGCGAATAACACGAAAAGGCACCAAGCGGAAGTCGCGGCTGGCGACTTCTTCTTTTGTGCCTTGTTGTGGCTCTTCGTGGCCATCACCCCAGCTTAGTCCTTCTCGAACGCCGCATCAAATGCGCGGCCGCTGGGGGCGAAGTCCTTGCTGCGGACGAACTCGCAGGCTTCGTGGGCCCCGAACTCCCGCTCCATGCCGCTATCTTCCCATTCGACCGAGAGCGGCCCCTGGTAATTCACCTGGTTGAGGGCCCGGATGATTTCCTCGAAATTGACGGAGCCGCGGCCCGGGCTGCGGAAATCCCAACCGCGGCGGGGATCGCCAAAGTTGATGTGGCTAGCCAGGATGCCCGTGCGGCCATTGAGCGTGATGATCGCGTCCTTAACGTGCATGTGATAGATGCGGTCGGGAAAGGCTCGGATGAACTCGACCGAATCGACACCCTGCCAGTGCAAGTGCGAGGGATCGAAGTTAAAGCCGAACTCCGGCCGATGGTCGATGGCCTCAAGCGCCCGCTGGGCGGTGAAGAGATCGAAAGCGATCTCGGTCGGATGGACTTCCAGGGCAAACTTGACGCCGCACTCCGCGAAAACATCGAGAATCGGATTGAAGCGATCGGCAAAATGCTTGAAGCCGTCGTCAATCATTTTTCCCGGCACCGGCGGAAACGAATACAGCAAATGCCAGATGCTCGAGCCGGTGAAGCCATTGACCACGCCGACGCCGAACTTTTTGGCGGCCCGGGCGGTGTTCTTCAGCTCTTCGATGGCCCGCTTGTTGACGCCCTCGGGCTTGCCGTCTCCCCACACATGCGGCGGCAGGATGGACTTGTGTCGTTCGTCGATGATGTCGCAGATCGCCTGGCCGACCAGATGGGCGCTAATGGCGTGGCATTGCAGGTTGTTCTTTTCCAAAAGCTCCCGCTTGCGAGCGCAATAGCCGTCGTCCTTGATCGCCTTGTCCACCTCGAAATGGTCCCCCCAGCACGCCAGCTCGATGCCGTCGTAACCGAACTCCTTCGTCTTGCGGGCCATTTGTTCCAGCGGCAAGTCAGCCCACTGGCCAGTAAAAAGAGTCACGGGGCGTGCCATCGAAAAAACTCCTAGTTAAGCGGGTACGAATGAGAGAGGTGCGTAGCGGCGTTTTGCGGCGAGCCAATATTCTGGCGATCAAGAGGCCGCTTCGCTAGCGGGCACCAGCCAGCGGGAAGACATTTCCCCGGCTGGCGCGCCAAGAGGTAAGCCCAAGGGCTTACGGAACGAGTTTCATCGTCGTGGTCTGATCCTGGTTGGAATCAATCATCTGTCCGGCGGCGGAGATTTCCATGACGATTTTTTGCGTCTGCGTCGCCTCGATGATTCGGCCCGCCTTGTTGTCGAAATAGATCGCTCCCTTGACATCCGAGGACTTGATCTTGATCGCTACATCCGCGCCCGCCACGGGCTCGATGGCCAAAGTCGCCTTGGTATCGATCTTTTCGAGCTGGGCATTATTGCGCATTTCCGGTCCCTGGTAGATATAGGTGGTATTGAGCTTCATCACGCCAAAGGGGAGCTTCACTTCCACTACTTTGTTCCAGGTTTTCCCTTTCGAGATCGGTTCCTTGGGAAAGGAGACCGCCGACTCCTGCATCATGTTCTTCATCCCTTCCTCGGAAAACATGCCCCCCATTTGAGCCAACGCCGGATTCTCCTTGATGGCTTTCATCAGCTTCTCGGAGACCTTCGTACCGGTCGTTTCGCCTTGGGGATCCATCTTGAGGCTGATCTCGGCACCCACCATCGCGTCGAACAGCGGGCTGACGAGATCGCCGATCGGTCCCGTGGGCTTCTTTCCATCCTTGGAGTCATATTCGAATCCCTGGCCGCCGGGCATGTCCATCTTTTGCCGAAACCGATTGATCTTCTGGACCATCTCCGCCTTGCCGTCCTGAACGGCGTTCACTGTCCAGCTCATTTCCATTCCCTGGGACATCGTGGTCTTGATATCCATCCCCATCACGCTCATCGACTGCTTCTGCTCCGTGGCCGTGTGGTAGTTGAGCGCGTCCCCTTTTTTGAACTTATAGGTGAGGGCCGTTTGTCCGTGTGCGGTGGCACCTCCCAGAACTGTGAACAGGGCAGCCGCGAGGAGCGCAATGCCAGCAGCTCGTGTTTTGATCGTCAACATGGTTGGTCTCGTTTCGAAGGAAAGCGGGGAGAAGTGAGTACCGATAGGTTACGAAACCAATTGGCGCGGGTCAAGCGTTCGCGCGGCGCAGTCCGGCTGGAAGAGTGCTTAGCCCCCGCGTCCACGCGGGGATTCGCCGCGTGGACGCGGCGGCTAAGCTCTTAAGCAGTGCACAGCAGTTCGCTGGCTTCGTCCACAGAATTGCCCGTGATGGGCTGGAGCTGATAACCCCACTGCATGAGCAGCTCGCAGCAGCGGCGGTGGATGCCCGGAACGATCTTTTCGTGCGTCGAAAGAAAGATGGTCGGCTTACACCTCTCGATGAGTTGCCGGCCGCCGAGCAGGACCGCCATCTCGGCTCCTTCGACGTCAATTTTCAGATGCTGCGGGCGCAGGTTCATTTCCGCCGCAACATCGTCTAGCCGGCGAACGGCGACTTGAACGACGCCGTTTTCACAGAGCCGGCCGGTGCCGGTGCCGGTGCCACCGCCGAAGCGGGCGGTGCCGGTTTCATCCGCGAGGGCGACTGGCAGAATGGTGACTTGCGACAACCCGTTTTGGGCCACATGGCTCCGCAGAAATTGCAAGTTGTTCGGATCGGGCTCGAACGAAACCACGCGGCCCTTGGTGCCGACCAATTTCGACGCGAGCAACGTGTAATATCCGACCGCCGCGCCTATATCGAGTACCTGATCTCCAGGACGAATGTGCTGATGAAACAGCCCCGATTGCTCCGGCTCATAGGTCCCCAGCAGCAGCCGCGTGATCTTTCCGCCGCTGGCGAGCTGCCACCAGTTGCCCCGCAGTGGGCCGACGACGAAGGGCAAGGAAAGGCCGCGGGCCCGCGGTGGGGAAAGCTGCTCGGTGGGCTGGGCGATCGACATCGGCGCGCTCCTTCGCATGGTGAATGAGCGTGGAGGTTAGCCGGGCTGCTCCCAAGGGGCAAGAGCGATTTGGGACGCTGGAAATCCATGTCCTCCAGCCGTAGATTAGGGGCTGCGATCACCCTGTCTCCCTCGCCAACCTGGAACCTCTCCTATGCCTGCCAAGACCTGGAAACTGTTTGAAAACAACGACGGCCTGATTGTCGACAAGCTCATCACCTCGAAGGATCTCGGAGGAGAGGGAAAATGGTCCGTGGAGAAAGTCACGCTCCGTGACGGCCTGTCGGAAGGGGTGCAGAAGGTCGGAATCCACAACGGCAAGATGTTCCTGGAAGTTCTGCCGACTCGCGGCATGGGAATCTGGAAAGCGACAGTCGGGGGCGAATCCATCGGCTGGCAGTCGCCGGTTCGGGGGCCGGTCCATCCGAAATTCGTGGACCTCGGTGAGCCGAGCGGCTTGGGTTGGCTCGATGGTTTTGATGAACTGTTCTGCCGCTGCGGGCTGGTGAGCAACGGAGCCCCGGAATTCGACAAGGAAACCGGCCGGCTGAAGTATCCCGTGCATGGCCGCATCGCCAACCGGCCGGCCCATGCGGTGGAGCTGACCGTCGATAGCGACAAGCAGGAAATCTCGCTCAAGGGGATCGTCGAGGAGACCCGCTTCCATTTCACAAAGCTCCGGATGACCTCCACCATCACCACGAAGTTCAACTCCACCTCCTTCACCGTCCACGACGAGATTCTGAACTTCTCGGCCAGCCCGCAGGAAATCCAGATGCTCTACCACGTCAACTTTGGCCTGCCGCTGCTCGACGCCGGCTCGCGGGTGGTCGTGCCGGCCAAGACGGTCGTTCCCCGCAACGCCCGCGCGGCCAGCGGCGTGAAAACTTGGGACAGCTACGCCGCCCCGGAACCGGCGTGGGAAGAGATGGTCTACTTCCTGGAGCTCAACGCCGATGCCGCCGGCCAGACCCGCACCCTCCTCAAAAACGCCCACGGCACCCGTGGCGTCAGCCTCGTCTATAGCAAGCAGCAGCTTCCCTGGTTCAGTCTCTGGAAAAACACCACCGCCGAAGCGGACGGCTACGTGACCGGCATCGAACCGGGGACCAACTTCCCCAACCCGCGGAGCTACGAAGGAGAGCAAGGCCGCGTCGTCAAGCTGGCCCCCGGCGGCAAGCAGAATTTCGACGTCACGCTGGAAATCCACACCACGGACGCCGAAGTCAAAGCCGCCGAAACGGCCGTTTCTAAAATCCAAGCCGGCAAAGAACCCAAGATCTTCACCGAGCCGCAGCCCGGCTGGTGCGCCCCGTAGCCGCACGCGGCCCGCGTGCCGGCTTCTGCCCGCGTTGCCAAGAACTTTGTTGCATCGCTCGGTCGGGGTCCATGATAATACAAGTCGCCTCGTGAACTATTCTGGCACAAGACGGGACTCCCCCATGCCTGCTCAAAACACCGACCGCAATCTGCTGTTTGGCATCCTGGCCCTGCAGAACAATTTCATTGACCGCGAGACGCTACTCGCGGCCTTCGCGGCGTGGGTTGTGGACAAGCAGCGGCCGCTGGGGGAGATTCTGTGCGAGCGGGGAAAGCTCACGCACCTGCAGAACGAATTGCTGCGGGCGCTGACAGAACAGCATGTCAAGCAACACGGCAACAATCCGGAGCAAAGTCTGGCCGTTGTCAGTTCGGTTGGTTCGTTGCAAGAGGAACTGCGGAATCTCGGTGATCCACAATTGGAAGCCAGCCTGGCCGCCATCGCGCAGAACGCACCGGCGGACCTGAATGCCGCCAACATCGCAACGACATGCGATTGGGGCGGGACTGGTCAACGGTTTCGCGTTTTACGCCCCCATGCCAAAGGGGGACTGGGCGAAGTCTTCGTGGCGCAGGATATGGAACTGCACCGGGAAGTGGCGCTCAAGGAGATTCAGTCTCGGTTCGCCGACCAGGCGGACAGTCGCTCGCGGTTCGTGCTGGAAGCGGAGATCACCGGTGGACTGGAGCATCCGGGCATCGTGCCGGTGTACGGATTGGGACAGTACGCGGACGGCAGGCCGTTCTATGCCATGCGCTTCATTCGTGGGGACAGTCTGGCGGAGGCCATCGCCCGCTTTCACAAGGCCGACGTTTCGGGCCGCGATCCGGGCGAGCGGACGCTGGAACTGCGAAAACTCCTGGGCCGGTTCATCGACGTCTGCGAGGCCATCGAATACGCCCACAGCCGCGGCGTGCTGCACCGCGATCTGAAGCCGGGCAACGTCATGCTGGGCAAGTACGGTGAAACGCTGGTTGTGGACTGGGGACTGGCCAAATCGGTGGGTCGGGGCGAGCGCGCCACGGAGACGGGCGAGACCACCTTGCAGCCCTCGTCGGGGGACAGCGTCGATCCCACGCTCATGGGAAAGGCACTCGGGACCCCCGCCTACATGAGTCCCGAACAAGCCGCCGGCCGGATCAACGACTTGGGGCCGGCCAGCGATGTTTACAGCCTGGGGGCCACGCTGTATTGCTTGCTGATCGGCCAGCCCCCCTTCTCGGGCAAGGACCACGGAGAAATCCTGCGGCAAGTCCAACAAGGAGAATTTCCCCCGCCGCGAGAGGTGAAGCCCCAAGTCCCCGCCCCGCTCCAAGCCATTTGTCTGAAGGCAATGTCACTGAAACCGACGGAGCGCTACCTGTCGCCTAAGATGTTGGCCAACGACATCGAACACTGGCTGGCCGATGAACCCGTATCATGCCTCGCGGAACCCTTGACAGTGCGGGCGCAGCGGTGGGTGAAGCACCATCCGACACTCGTCGTCGGCACGGCCGCGACCGTGCTCGTCTCGCTCGTGAGCCTCGCAACAATCGCCGCAGTGGTCGGCCAATCGAACCGCTCGCTCGCGGCGAAGAACACGGAACTGGATCGGAAGAACACAGAACTGGAGCAGGCGAACCAGCGCGAGCGGTCCGCCACGTCGCTCGCCAAGGAGAACGCCCGGCAGGCCCAAGCGAATGCCACGAAGGCCGAACAGAACGCCACGGTTGCCCGCGAACAGACCCAGCTTGCCCTTAAGTCTCTTGAGAGCGTCATCTTTGATATCCAACGCAAACTCGCAAACGTTCCCGGTTCGGGCGACCTGCGACGCGCGCTGCTCCAGACCGCGCTGGCCCGGCTCCAGAAAGTCTCCGACCAATTCGCCTCCCGCTCCGCGATCGACCGGACCACGCATATTGCCCTCACTGACCTCGGCGACGTGTTTCTGCGAATCGGCTCCTCCTCTCCTCGCCCCGGTGTCCCGGCGCGCCGGGAAGGGGCTGGGGCTTCTGAGTCCCAGCGCGCCGGGAGTGAGGGGTCTTCCGGCAATGAATCCGATGGACCGCTCGCCGCCGCACGAAGGGTCTACCAACAGGCGTTTGACATCGCCCAGATGTTGGCGGCGGCCGCTCCGAACGACGCCCGGGCCCAACGCGATCTGTCCGGCACGTACGGGAGGCTCGGCGACGTGCAGCTTCAGTCCGGGCAGGTGACCGAGGCGCTGGGATCTTATCAGGAGACAATGGCGATCAGTCAGAAGTTGGCGGCGGCCGATCCGAGCGACGCCCGGGCCCAGAATGACTTGTCCATTTCGCTGGAAAAACTCGCTGAGGTCTCACTGCGGCTTGGGAAGTTGGAGGACGCACGAGATTACTTTGAGCGAAAGAGACAAATCGACGTACGGTCGGTGCAACTCGATCCACACAATGCGAAGTTCCAGCGCGACCTGTCCGTCTCGTACCACAGGCTCGGCGACGTGCAGCTTGGGTCCGGGCAAGTGACCGAGGCGCTGGGGTCGTATCAAAAGGCGTTTGAGATCAAACGGAAGCTTGCGGCAGCCGATCCGAGCAACGCCCAGGCCCAGCGCGACCTGTCCGTCTCGTACGGCATCCTCGGCGACATGCAGCATCAGTCCGGGCAGGTGAGTGAGGCGCTGAGGTCTTATCAGAAGGCACTGGAGATCGATCAGAAGTTGGCGGCAGCCGATCCGAACAACGACGAGGCCCAGCGCCACCTGTCCACCTCGTACGCGGAGTTCGGCAAAGTGCAGTATCAGTCTGGGCAGGTGAGTGAGGCGCTGAGGTCTTATCAGAAGGCACTGGAGATCGATCAGAAGTTGGCGGCAGCCGATCCGAGCAACGCCCAGGCCCAGCGCGACCTGTCCACGTCGATGGAAAAAGTCGGGAACATCTATGCGGATCTCGGCGAACTGACAAAGGCGTACGAACAGTACAACCGGATGCTGTCTATTACGAAGCGGTTGGCCGAGCAAGATCCCAAAGATTCGCTCGCGCAACTCGAACTCTCTATCACGTATAGCCATCTCGGCGATATGCAAAGTGGGTTTGGGCAGGTGAGCAAGTCGCTGAGGTCTTATCAGCAAGGGCTGGAGATCACCCAGAAGTTGGCGGCGGCCCAGCCGACCAGCACCCGGGTTCAGAGTCACTTGGGTGCATTGCATGTCGGCCTCGGCGACGTGCAGCTTCGGTTCGGGCAGGTGACCGAGGCGCTGGGATCTTATCAGAAGAAAATGGCGATCAGTCAGAAGTTGGCGGCGGCCGATCCGAGCGACGCCCGGGCCCAGCGCGACCTGGCGGTCTCGTACTCGAGGCTCGGCAACGTGCAGCTTCAGTTCGGGAAGGTGACCGAGGCGATGGACTCATAACAAAAGGCAATGGAGATCGCCCAGAAGTTGGCGGTGTCTGATCCAAACAATGCCGCGGCCCAGGCAGATCTGGCCACCGATTACGTCAAGCTCGGCGACGTGTTGCTTGAGTCCGAGCAGGTGACCGAGGCGCTGGGGCATTATGAGCGGGCGCTCGAGATCGATCAGAAACTGGCGGACATCGATCCGAGCAACACGGTCGCCCAGCGCTCGCTGTCGACGGCCATTGAACGGGTCGCAATTGCCTTTGAAAAAAGCGGCAAGCTGACAGAGGCGTACGAACAGTACAACCGGATGTTGTCGATTAAGAACCGGTTGGCCGAGCAAGATCCCAAAGATTCGCTCGCACAACTCGAACTCTCTATCACGTATAGCCATCTCGGCGACGTGCAGCGTAAGTCCGATCGGTTGAATGAGGCGATGAGGTCTTATGAGCGGGCGCTGGAGATCGCTCAGAAGTTGGCGGCGGCCGATCCGAGTGACGCACGTGCCCAGCGAAACCTGTCAAGCACGCTGAGTAAACTCGGTGCGCTATCACTGCAGCGCGGTAATTTGGAGGAAGCACGCGGCTTCTTCGAGAGAACGAGACAAATCCGCATTGCAGTAGCAAGTCTCGATCCCGGTAACGTGGAGGACCAGCGCGACCTGTCCAACACGTACGAGAAGCTCGGCGACGCGCAGCTTCAGTCCGGGCAGGTGACCGAGGCGCTAGGGTCTTATCAGAAGAGACTGGAGATCCGTCAGACGTTGGCGGCGGCCGATCCGAGCGATGCCCAGGCCCAGTTTGGTCTTTACTCCAGCCACCACAGGATTGCCAATGTCCAGCAGAACCAGAAGCAGTACGAGCAGGCGATCGAGTCGTACGGCCGCGGGCTAGCGGTGCTGCAGTCGCTGAAGGAGCAGAAGAGGCTCGCAACGGCGAACGAGAAGTGGATTGAGGTCGTGGAGCGGTCGATTCAGCAATGCAAGCACGCGCCGACGGCGCTCGGCGATTGGAAGACGCTCCTTGAGCAACCGGCGGAGCTGCTGCCTGTGTTGCTGGACCTCCGAGGGCAAGAAGTCGTTCACGAGAATCGCTTCAGCGATGCGATTCAGGCCGTTGCGAAGCTGCGAGAACTAGGCACCGCCACTTCGGGACAACTCTACAACGCTGCGTGCGTTTACTGTCTGTGTGCGACCGGAATCAAGGCCGAGAAGGATGAGCTCACCGCCGAACAGTCCGCCGCGCGGCAAAAGCACATCGCCGACGCCCTGGCCACGCTCCGCGAGGCGATCAGGGCTGGCTACAAGGATTTCGCCCACATGCAGAAAGACCCCGACCTCACCCCGCTCCGCGACCTGCCCGAATTTCAAAAACTCATCAAGCCGCAAGAAAAGTAGGCCGCCACTCCCGTGGCGAGCCATCGGCGGGGACGTTGATGCGGTGAGAGAGCCGATTGCCAGTTCGGCCTCAACTCTGCTGGCTCGCGAAAGGACTCGCGGCCTACTTTTCTTGCGGGTACATGAATTGGGAGACGGGTATGGTACAATTGTCCCTGTACCAGGCGGGACGCGATTGCCTTTTGCCCGCCAACAAACAGGCAGGTGAGGTTATTGGCGGCGAGGACGATTTCTCGCGGCTGGATTCGAAGGGGAAAAACCAAGTTGAGCGCGGGCAATGCGCAGGGTCGCGACGAAAGCCAACCGAGGATCGGCGTAGCTCCACCGGTGCTTTGAAGACGGCTTATAACCGGTGGCCGAGGGGATGAATCAGAATCAGGTCTGTTTGCTACTCATGAATCAAGGTTGCGGTGATTCAGAATCGCGTAAATCAAGGATATATCAGGAGATGGGGCAATTGGATTCGACATAAGTGCGGCGTGTAAACGGGATGTGAATCATGAATCAAAACAGTATTATTGGGGGGTTCGCAATCGCGGATCGCTTCTAGAGCCTTTGGGACGCGAGAGGGGGACTAAGAGCTCCCTCGCTTGCGCTTTGGGTTAGTGGATCTCCATGTTTTCCAGAACGCAGGTATCCTTTTTCGTGACAGAGGAATTAGACTGAAGAGATTATGACAGGACCCTCACCCCGGCCCACTCCCAGAGGGAGAGGGGGAAGTTGAGGGTTCACCAAGACTTTGTCCGCTCCGCCGGAGGGCTTTGCCATGTTGCGCCGTCACGTTTTCTCGATCCTTGTTCTGCTGGCCATTGCCGCTTCGCCGCTGGCGTCCTATGCCCAGGTCAGCAGCCAGGGGTTGTTGTCGGCCGAAGGGGCGCGGCGGGCCGGGTTGACGCGGATGTGGTTTACCCACCTGGAGTTTGACAGCTCTCGCGGAAAGATGCAGGGGTTGACCCAGCACCTCAGCAACACGGAGACGCACACCCAGTTTGAAGTCACGTTTCGCGGCCGGAGCTACCTCTTTTCGGAGCGCGACATCAACGCCTTTGGTGATCCGGTCGGAGTGAGCGGCGCGAAGCAGGCCGCGGAGAAAAAGGTCGCCGCCCTGTCCGCGCTGGCGGCGGCCACCGCTGCTCCCCAGGCCAATCAGCCCGCTGCTGGTCCGGCGGCACCACCCGCTGAGTCGCCGAAACTGGCGATGCACGTGGTTCCGGAAATCACTATTTATGCCACTTCACAGCGGGGCCTGGTCCATGCGATTGACGGGGAAACGGGCAAATCCAAATGGGCCAGCTTCGTCGGGGATCCCCGATTTCCGACTTCCAACTGCGGCGCGAATGACGAAGTGGTCTGCGTTTTCAACGGCTCCAAGTTGTATGTCCTGAAGGCTAGCGACGGCACCGTGAACTGGGAGAAGTCGATTTCCGGAGCACCGGTGGAAGGGCCGGCCGTTACGGACGACTTCATCTTCGTTCCGCTGCTGAGCGGCATGGTGGAAGCTTACTGGGTGGAATATCCCAAGCGGGCCCCCAACACGTTCCGGGCCCTGGGGCATCCCACCACGCAGCCGGTGGTTCTCAATCACAGCGTGGCTTGGGCCACTGACCGCGGGCACATTTATGTCGCCAACGCGAATGACGCGAAGCTCAAATATCGCGTGGAAACCAAGGACAACGTCGTCTCCACACCAGGATTCCTGGCTCCCGATAAGTTGTTTGCGACCTCGCAGGATGGATACGTCTACTCCGTTCGCGAGCTGCGTGGCGGCGTCAACTGGCGATTTTCCACCGGCGAATCGATCTCACACGGCCCGATAGGGGTCCGCGACACGGTCTATGCCATTGCCGACAGCGGCACGATGTATTCGATCGATGCCGAAGTGGGAGCCGAGAAGTGGACCACCTCCGGCATTCGCGGTTTCATTGCCGCCACCGACGATCGGCTCTACTGCACCGATATTACCGCCAGCCTGGTGGTCCTCGATTCTCGCTCCGGTAGCCGCGTGGCCAGCATTTCGGCGCCGGAATTGGAAGTGCGGATGGTGAATACTGAAACCGACCGCATCGTGGTCGGCACTCCCTCGGGCCTGTTGCAGTGCTTCCGCGAAATCGACCGCAAATGGCCGGAAATCCGCCTGATGCAGGATACCTCGACGCCACGCAAGAAGAAGACGGAGAAGGCCGCCGAAACGAAAGAGGAAACCGCCAAGCCCAAGCCACCGGTCGAAGATACCAAGCCCGCGGAAGGGGATCCCTTTGCCATGCCCCCAGCCGGTGCCGCGAAGCCCGCGGCAGGAGCGCCTCCGGCGGAGGGGACTCCTCCGCCCCCAGAAGCAGCCGATCCGTTCGGAGAGAAGAAATAGTGCCCATCGTCGATGTCCACAGCCACACCTGGCGCTTCCCGGAAGACTTCAATGACGACTTCCGCCGGCAAGCCAGGCGGGCCAAGGCGGGAGTCGAGTTGGATCTGACTGTCCGCTGGGAAGACTACGAGCGGCTCTCGGTTCCCGATGTGACGACGATTGTCTTCGGCGGCAAAGCCCGGCTCAGTGGGCTCTGGGTGGACGACGCTTACGTGGCGAAATACGTCGCCGCTCATCCCGACAAGCTCATTGGTTTTCTCTCCGTCGATCCCGTTGTTGACGGCTGGGAGCGCGAGCTGCGCGTTGGTCATCAGGACCTCGGCCTCGCCGGCATTAAGCTGATGCCCATGTACGGCGGTTACCGGCCCGATGACGCGCGGATCGATCCGCTCTGGCAATATGCGACCGATCATCGGCTGCCAGTCTTGTTGCACACCGGCACCACCTTCATCGCGCAAGCTCCGCTGGAATGTACTCTGCCGCGGCATCTCGACGTAGTCGCCACGCGGTTCCCCGAGGTGAAGATGATCCTGGCCCACCTCGGCCATCCGTACGAAGGGGAATGCATCGCCACGATTCGCAAGCACCCCAATCTCTACGCGGACATCAGCGCGCTGCATTACCGGCCATTCCAGTTCTATCACAGCCTGATGCTGGTGCAGGAATACGGCGTGTGGGACAAGCTGCTCTTCGGCACCGATTATCCCTTTACCAATGTTCAAGCCACGCTCGACGGGCTGCGGAGCCTTAACAAAATGGTCGAAGGAACCAACCTGCCGCGACTGAACATGGAGGCTGTGGAGCGGTTGATTGAGCGGGATAGCCTGGCACTACTGGGGATCGCCAAGCAGCGGTGAGGATGCCATGAAATTCAGCCTCCGGAGCCTGCTGATCGTGGCGATTCTAGCGCCGCCTATCTTGGCGGGGCTGTACTTTACAGCACGGTTCGTGCTCACCAATGAACGTGCCCAGATGGTAGCTATCCTGCTAGGAGCCGCCGTTGTCTGGGCGATCCTTAAACCAATTCTCGCTCCCGATCGCAGGAGCGATTAATCAGACTGAACTTTTGAGGCGCTCGCTCTTTTACGCCAGCATCTCCAAATTCCACCCCTTCCGATATTCCCTCTTGATAAACTTGTCCGCCTCAGGGGCGTTCGGGCATTTGAGCTGAGCGGGGTTCCACTCGATCTTCTTGCCGACGCGATAAGCGACGTTGCCGAGGTGGTTCGCCTCGGTCAGCCAGCCGGAGTACTCGAAGTTGCAGGTCGTCGGCTCGCCGGTCTTGCAGGCGTGGATCCACTCTGCGTGGTGTCCCTTGGAGGCCGGGATGAATGGCTCGGGACGCTTGAAGTCCTTAAACTTCTCTTCTGGCAACAGCACATGCCTGCCGTAATCGGAAAGGAGCATCCCGCTATCGCCAATGAAGAGCGCCCCGCTGTCCCACTGCGGGATTCCCTTCGTCTTCCAAATCTCCGGCTTGTTCACGCCTTGATACCAGGTGAGCTTGACAGCGGGTAGCTCTCCGCGCGGGCCGTATTCATACGTCGCCTGCATGGAAGCTGGGGCGAGTTCGGCATGAGGTGGCGGGCCAGAGGCTTCGATGGTGAGCGGCGATTGGAGCTTGAGGGCCCAGAACGGCAGGTCGTTCCAGTGGCTGCCGAGGTCCGACATGGTGCCGCTGCCAAAATCCCACCAGCGGTACCACTTGGGGCCGGGAAAGTAGACGTTGTTGTAGGGGCGGTCCACAGCTGGGCCGAGCCACAAATCCCAGTTAAGGCCGCTGGGTATCGGGTCGGCTGCAGCGGGGCGATTTTGGACGGAGACGATGTCGCCGTATTTTTTGGCGTCCTCTTCGCTTTGCAAACCCCAGGCGCGGCCGACCCAGACATGGGCCTCGCGCACCGGGCCGATCGCGCCGGTTTGAATCAGCTCCACCACGCGGCGGTAGTTGTTCTCGGCGTGAATCTGAATCCCCATCTGAGTGGCCACTTTCGCTTTCGCAGCCGCCTCGCGGATAATGCGGGCCTCCCAGATGTTGTGCGTCAGCGGCTTCTCGCAATAGACATGCTTGCCGAGCTGCAGCGCAGGCAGCGTGGCAAAGGCGTGGGTGTGTTCGCAGGTACTTACTACGACGGCATCAAATTCCTTTTGATGGTCAAACAGCCGGCGAAAGTCCGTTTCCTTCCGTGCCTTGTCATGCGCCGCAGCCGCATTGCCCAGATTGTTCTCATTCACGTCGCAGACGGCAACGATATTTTCGCCGGCCACCGAACCGAGATTGCCGCTCCCCCGTCCTCCTACTCCGATGGCGGCGATGTTGAGTTTGCTGTTGAGATCCCGGCCGCGAAGGAAGGCCGGCGCGCCGGCCAGAAATGTTCCCGCGACAATTGTGGCGGCTGTGGATTTGAGAAAACGGCGACGGGAGAGTGGCGAGCGAGTCATGGGATTCCTATAAGCTATTGGCGGAAAGTACGAACGTTGCCCTTGCTGCTGACTAATAGCGTAGGAGCATTGCCCAATGCCTGTCAAACAGGTTGTCCGCAATTAGCTACTGGCGACTGGCCAAATACCCGGTTAGTCTGACTTCTGCCCTTTGACCTCTCTCCACTAACCTCTCATCCCCATGCCCCCCATCGACCTTCGCTCCGACACCGTCACCCGCCCTACCCCCGCCATGCGGCAGTTCATCGCCATTGCCCCCGTGGGGGACGACGTGATTGACGTCGATCCTACCTGCGATCGCCTGGAGAAACTCACGGCGGAACTGCTGGGGAAAGAAGCCGCGGTGTTCATGCCGAGCGGCTCGATGACCAATCAGGTGGCGGTTCGCATCCACTGCAAGCCGGGAGACGAGTTTATTTGCGAGAGCGGCTGCCATATCTACAATTACGAGCAAGGAGCATTCGCCCAGCTCAGCGGCCTAGTGGCGCGGACGGTGGAAGGAAAGTTCGGCGTTCTGCATGTGGACCAGGTTCGCGGGCTCATCCGGCCAGACAACGAGCACCTCCTCCGAACGCGGCTAATCTGCCTGGAAAACACGCACAATCGCGGAGCGGGCAAAATCCAGCCGTACGAAAATATGGTTGCGATTTGTGAGTGGGCCCATAAGAACAGTTTGCGGACTCACCTCGACGGAGCCCGACTGTTCAACGCGGTCGCGGCCACCAACATCGATGCGAACACTTGGAGCCAGCGCTTCGACACGGTCAGCGTCTGCTTCAGCAAGGGGCTCGGCGCTCCCGTCGGCTCCGCGCTCGCGGGAACGAAGGAAGCCATGAAGGAAGCTCGCCGCCACCGCAAGCTGTTTGGCGGCGGCATGCGGCAAGTCGGCATCATCGCGGCCGGGGCGCTCTACGCACTGGAGAACAACCGCGGCCGTCTGTTGGAAGACCACGCCAACGCGCAAATCCTGGCCGAAGCCATCCGCCAGACAGACGGCCTGACGCTCACGCCGGACGTGGTGGACACCAACATCGTCATCTTCCGCGTGGAAGAAGCTCTCGGCACCGCTGCCGAGTTCGCCGCCGAGCTCAAGGAGCAAAACGTCCTCTGCTTCGCCATCGGCCCCGCCCAGGTGCGCCTCGTCACCCACCTCGATGTCAGCCAGGCTCAATGCACCGCCGCTAGTGAGATCATTCAATCGACCGCTGCCGCGATGGCCAAGGGGAAGCGGAAGGCAAAGCTGGTAGAGGCGGCGTACTAGCGCCAGATGGATCGATCAGTCATCAACTACGACTAACCTTTCCTCTCTTTAATCGGTCAATCAAGACCGCCGCCAGAATCACACCGCCGAGCACCACCATCTGCACATGGCTGTTAAGCCTGGCCAGATTCATCGCGTTTCCAGTAACGGCGATCACGAGAGAGCCGACGAGAGTGTTGACGATCTTCCCTTCGCCGCCAGATAGCGAAGTGCCACCGACGACGACGGCAGAAATGACCATCAGCTCATACTGGGCTCCCGTGAGCGGATCTCCGGCCGAGAAGATCGACGAGAGAATGATGCCCCCCAGCCCGGCTAGAGCCGAGCACGCCACGTAAGCGACCGTCGTGACGCGGGCCACGCGAATGCCGCTCAAAAACGCCGCCTTCGCATTTCCCCCGAGCGAGTACAGATGTCGGCCGTAGACGGTACGGGTCAGGATGAGATGGGCCAAGGCGTATAGGAAGAGCATCAAGAGTACGCTTAGCGGCATTCCCAACAGCTTCCCTCTGCCGAATGCCATGAATTCAGCGGGAATCGAAATCTTGTTCCCCTGCCCTGTTTCACCGATCAGGAACGCCAGGCCGCCAAAGCTCATCATCAGGGCCAGCGTGACGATGAAGGGTGGGACTTGAAACCGCGTCACCATGGTGCCGGTGAATAGGCCGGACAATCCGCAGAGGGCGACGGTGAGGAGACTGGCCAGCCACATGTTCGCCGTCAGCGTCCAGCCGCTGCCGCCGAGCTTGAGAATGAGCCAGGCGACGGTAACCGACGCGAGCGCCATCACGCTGCCGACGGAAAGGTCAATGCCACCCGAGATAATGACCATCGTCATGCCGATGGCGATGATTGCGATGACGGAAACCTGCTGGACGATATTCATCAGGTTGCTCGTCAGCAGGAACGTTGGCCAGTAATACACCCGCGGGGAGACAATGTGCATTTTTTCGGTAAGCGGCGAGGCGTACCGCGCGGGCTGCAAAATGGGATACTCGGCGACGGACAGCGAAGAAACAATCACGTCCACCCGGCGTCCCGCTGCGATCGCGCTGCGAATCGCCCGTTCCATCTCCGCGGGGGGGCCGTTAACGCCGGCCAGAACTGTCATGCCTCTCCGCTCGAGTCCGACACGGACGGCATTCACGAACGCACCTTCTTCACCGCTGCGGAGCCCCACGATAACCGCGCTCCCTCCCGGATATTCCGTTGCCACTTTTGCCGCCAGCCGGTCTGCGGTCCAGCCATCGGTCGGCTGTTGCTTGGAGATCGTGGCGACGCTGCAGACCAGGCACAGCAGCAGCAGTACGCCCAGCATGCCGTATTCCGAGAACAAGCTGCGGAGACGATTGCCCATGAGTGGAATCCGATACTTCGCCTATTTCAGCGACGGATCCTTTTCGCCGTCCGCCTTCCGATAAAGCTCCGTGGGAATGAGCTGCTGTTTCTCGACCTGTTCGCCGCTAAAGTACCTCAGAATCGTTTGCACGGTCAGGCGGCCGATGCGGTCGGGATACTGAATCGGATCGGCATAGATCTTCCCATCCTTAATCGCCTGTTTGCCGTCTGGTTGGCCGTCAAAACCGACGATTTTCACCTGGTTCTCTTTGCCCGCCAGCTCCAGGGCGGCGCGAGCTCCCAGTGCGGAAGGGTCATTGATGGCAAAGATGCCGGCCAAATCGGGCGTCGATTGCAAGGCATCTTGCGTGCATTTGTAACCCTGGTCGGTGTGCCCTTCACCGGGAAGTTCGGAAACAACGTCGATCTTCCCCGCCATGCGCCCCTTGTTGTGAGCGTCGATCACCTCGCGGAACCCTTTGACTCGTAGCAGGCAGGATTCCGCGGACTTGAAGTCGAGAATGACGATCTTGCCCCCTGACTCTCCGAGCGCCTCGATCATCGCTTCACCCGCCTGCTTGCCGCCGGCGAGGTTGTCGGTGGCAATGTGGGAAACGACTTCCGCCTTGGGGTCCAGGCATGCCAGGTCCGCGGTAAACACCGGAATTCCCGCAGCGTTGGCCTCCTGAATGGTTGGGCCAACTCCGACGGCATCGGTGGGACATAGGACAATTGCCGAGCACTTCTTCACGATAAAATCCTGCACCTGCCGACGCTGTTCCTCCTTGTTGTTGTTGCCGTCGGTGACAATCGTGTCGTAGCCCGCCTTTTTTGCTTCTGCTTCAATATTGTCGGCGATGACTTTGAAGAAGGGATTTCGCATGGTAAGCACCGACACGCCAATCGTCCCTTTGAGAGCTTGCTTCTCAACTGCAGGTTTTCCTGACTCTCCCCCGCAGCCCAAAAGGCCAAACGCCAGGATCCAGGTCCAGATCGCATATTTGCCATTATTCTTCATATTTCTATCCGCCATTCTTCTGATGCTACGTTTGGGTTTTCTTGCGGAACCTCCGCCCAGGAGCGAGCGAGACGCAGTATCGTACCAGTTTGCCGCGTGAAACTCACTATACAGCAGCCATCGCGAACACCTCGTTTCGCTTGCTTGCCAAACGGGCTGGGGCTACCATCAATGATAGTTGATGCCTCGCCTGACCTTCGAATTCCTCGTCCCGCCTCCTCGAAGGATTGCCTGATGAAACGGATGTTCGTATTGGCTCTTTTGTCGCCCGGACTTTGCACCCTGGCGGTCGCCCAGGACAAGGTCGACTATCTCCGTGATGTCAAACCGATTCTGGCCACGCGCTGTTACCGCTGCCATAGTTCGCTCGAACAGGAAAGCAATTTTCGCCTCGATAGCGTACCGGGACTGGTGAAGGGTGGCGACGGCGGCGCGGCGTTGGTCCCGGGAAAGAGCGGCGAGAGCCGGCTGATAGCGGCTGTGCTGCGGCAGGGGGATTTGAAGATGCCGCCGGAGGGGGACCCGCTGACGGCGAAGCAGATTGAGACGCTCAAGGCCTGGATTGATCAGGGAGCCGTGCCGCCGCCGGAAGGGGCCGAAGCGAAGGTCGATCACTGGTCGTTCAAGAAGGCAGCCCGCCCCGCCGTGCCGATGCCGGTGAATAGCGAGTTCGTCCGCAATCCGATCGATGCCTTTGTCGCTGCCAAGCACGAAGAGCTGAAGCTCAAGCCGGTCGATGAAGCCAGTAAGCAGGTGTTATTGCGGCGAGTCTATCTCGATCTCATTGGTCTGCCGCCAACACCGCAAGAGATGCAGGATTTCTTGATTGATACTTCTCCCGAGGCCTATGAAAAGTCCGTCAACAAATTGCTGGACAGCAAGCACTACGGCGAACGCTGGGGGCGGCACTGGATGGACGTTTGGCGGTACAGCGACTGGGACGGATATGGCGCGGAGATTCGCGAAAGCCAGCCGCATATCTGGCGGTGGCGAGACTGGATCGTGGAATCGCTGAATGCCGACCGGCCGTATGACCGGATGATTGAGGAGATGCTGGCCGGGGACGAGCTGGCCCCCGACGACCCGGCGACCATTCGGGCTACGGGCTACCTGGTCCGCAACTGGTACAAGTTCAACCGCAACTCGTGGCTCGACAACACCATTGAGCACACCGGCAAGGCGTTCATGGGAGTCACGTTCAACTGCGCCCGCTGCCACGACCACATGTACGACCCCATCAGCCAGGAAGAGTACTACAAACTGCGGGCGGTCTTTGAACCGCACGACATTCGCTTGGACCGCGTGCCGGGGCAGAGCGATACGACGAAAGATGGCTTGGCCCGCGTGTTCGATGCCAAAGCCGAAACCCAGACGTTTCTCTTCGTACGCGGCAATGACAAAGATCCCGTCAAGGACAAGCCGCTGGCTCCCGCCGCACCCAAGGTCTTTCAGCAAGTCAGCTTTGACGTGCAGCCGGTGAATTTGCCGGTGACGGTTTGGTATCCGGGTTTGCAACCGAATGTTCAGACGGAAGCGGTCGCTGCGGCCAAGGCGGAAACTGAAAAGGCCAAAGCGGCCGTCATAATCGCCCAGCAGGCGCTTGCTGCCGCGAAGCAGAAACAAACTGAGTTCGCCGCCAAGGCACCGGCAGAACCGCCGAAGGAGCCTGCGAAGACGGAACCGGTCAAGCCCGCAGAGCCGCTCATTGTTGATGACTTCGGCAAGCAGCGCGACGATGTGTGGAAACTCGGACCAGGCAAATGGGACTACAAGGATGGGCGGCTGGTGCAAAGCGACCCTCAGGACGCCATGTGCGGCATCACTTCGGTCCAGTCGCATCCACGGGATTTCGTGGCAAAGCTGAAGTACAAGCTCACCGGAGGGGACACTTATAAATCCGTTGGCATCGCGTTTGACGCAGTCGGCGACAAGGAGCTGCAGGCGGTCTATCTGAGTGCCGCAGGCGCGGGTCCGCACTGGTGGCTGAAAAAGGGAGGCATCGACAGCTACCCCGTCACGACGCCCAAGGAGACGGTCGAGGAAGTCGGCAAGGAATATGAATTGACACTGGCGGTCAAAGAAGGAATCGCCAATGTCTCCGTCAATGATAAGCTCGTGCTGGCGTGCAAGATACCCGCGGAACGGGCCAGCGAAGGGCGGATGATCTTCTGGACGTATGACGCAACCGCGGAGTTCATCCGTGCGGAAGTCAGCCCGCTGTCGCCAACTTTGGCCTTCACGCAGCCCGGCGGCGAAGTCGTTCCGGGCAACCAGGCCGAAGCGCTGGCCGCGGCTGTCGGCGAAAGTGAGAAAAACGCCGCGATGGCCGAAAAGACATTAGCGGCGGCGAATGTCTCGGTGGTTTCGCTGGAAGCCCGCATTGTCGCGGACAAAGCTGCCTATGCGAATCCACCAGCGGCCAATGCGAAGGAACTGGCACTTGTCGCTGGAAAGACGGAGCGGGAGTTGGCGTTGCTGAACGCCGAGAAGGCCTTGATTCAAGCCGAACTGGCGGCTGTCAAGGCGAAGCGGGCGGTGAAGCCGGGCGATATGCCAACTGCCAAAGCCGCGACCGACGCCGACACCGCCGTGCAGAACGCCATCAAGGCTCGCGACGCCGCTCAGGCTGCCATCGCAGAGCCGAATGAAGCCTATACCAAACTAACCCCCGTCTATCCCACCACCAGCACCGGCCGGCGGCTGGCTTTGGCGAAGTTCATTTCCTCGAAAGAGAATCCCCTCACCGCCCGCGTCGCCATCAACCACATCTGGCTGCGGCACTTTGGCACACCGCTCGTACCGAGCGTCTTTGACTTCGGCCTCAACGGCAAGCAGCCCACCAACCAGCCGTTGCTCGACTGGCTGGCCGTCGAGCTCATGGACAAAGGCTGGAGCCAGAAGCACATCCACCGGCTCATTGTGATGAGCCGGACGTATCGGCTGGCGAGCAGCCAGGGGACAGGGGTCAGGGGTCAGGGATCAGGAGCCAGGAATCAGGAAGTTGACCCCGAGAATAAATACTACTGGCGGCAGAATCCGCGGCGGATGGAGGCGGAGATCGTGCGGGATGCCACGCTGTTCGTGGCTGGGTCGCTGGACGTAACGATGAGTGGTCCCGACATCGACCAAATGACCGGCCTCACCTCCAACCGTCGCAGCATCTACTTCCGCAGCACGAAAGAAAAGAAGATGCAGTTCCTCTCCCTCTTCGACAGCGCCAACGTCGTCGAATGTTACCGCCGGAGCGAGAGTATCGCTCCGCAACAAGCGCTGGCCATGGCAAATAGTTCCCTCACCTTGGCCCAATCGCGATTGCTCGCCAAAAAAATCTCCGAGTCACTTGCGGGGGCGAAACCGCAAGCGGAAGAGTTGGAGCAACGATTCGTGCAGGACGCTTTTGCCAGAATCCTGAACCGAGGGCCCAGTAGCGACGAACAGTCCACCTGCGTTACGTTCCTCGCCGACCAAGCCCAACGCCTCGCCGCCCCAGGCCTATCCCCCTTCACCGCCGGGCCCGCGGCAGCCGTGCCACCCTCAACGGACCCCAAGCAACGGGCGCGGGAGAATCTGGTGCATGTGCTGATGAACCATAATGACTTTTTGACGGTTCGATAGAAGAGGGCCTCACGCAAAGCCGCGAAGGAAGAAAAGAGAGAAGGCAATTCGGTGGAAACTAAACTATGAATATGAGGCCTAACTCTTCTGCTTTCTTCGCGTCTCCGCGCCTTCGCGTGAAACCCTCCCGCCGCGCATTTCTCTCCGATATCGGCATGGGTTTCGCCGGCGTGGCCCTCGGCGCGATGCTGGCGAAAGATAACTTTGCTCGAGGCGAAGAGTTTGCAAGCAAGCCAGAGCCCAAAGCCAAGAACGTCATCTGGATTTTCCTAGTCGGCGGCATGAGCCACATGGAGTCGTTCGACCCCAAGCCGGCACTCAATGAACATGCGGGGAAGACGATTGAGCAGAGTCCCTACAAGGCTGTGCTCGATTCGCCCTATCTCAAACGCAATCTCAAGGAGTTCGTTCCCGGCCAGCACAAAGTCCAGCCCACGATCTATCCGCTCCAGGTCGGCTATGGGAAGCGGGGCCAGAGCGGCATCGCCATGAGCGACTGGTTCCCGCATTTGGGCCGGCACGTGGACGACCTGGCCATCGTCCGCTCGATGTGGACGACCGACAACGACCACGGAGCGCAGCTTCAATTCCACACCGGCCGCCACGCGATTGAAGGGCCGTTTCCCACCGTCGGCTCGTGGGCCCACTGGGGGCTGGGCTCGCTCAACGACAACCTGCCGAGCTACTGTGTTCTCGGCACGCCGCTGGCCGATTGTTGCGGTGGGATGCAGGGGCACGGGGCGAATTACCTTGGCCCCGAACACGCCGGCATTCAGCTTTCCACCGACCCCGCCACGGCGCTGCCGTTCGCGATGCCCAGCAAGGAAGTCTTCCGCGAGGAGCAATTCGGCGAATTCGGCCTGCTGAATCAGCTCAATCAGATCGCCGCCGTGGAATACCCGGACGATCCCGCCGTCCGGGCTCGCATCCGTTCCTACGAACTGGCCTTCCACATGCAAAGGGCCGTTCCCGAAGTCGTCGATATCGCAGCCGAAACAGCCGCGGGCCAGAAGCTCTACGGCCTCGACCAGAACGAGACCCGCACCTTCGGCCAGCAATGCCTCGTCGCCCGCCGGCTGGTGGAGCGGGGCGTCCGCTTCGTGCAGCTCTTCCACGGCAGCAACGGCGGCGCGGGAGCTTGGGACGCCCATAGCAATCTCAAAGCCGGGCACTCCGCGCTCTGCAAGCAGGTCGACCAGCCGATCGCCGGCCTCCTCGCCGACCTGAAGCAGCGGGGCTTGCTCGATGAAACGCTCGTCGTCATCGGGACCGAATTCGGCCGCACCCCCGGAGCCGAGAGTTCAAACGGCCGGGACCATCATCCCTACGGCTTTTCGGTCGCCCTCGCCGGCGGCGGCATCAAAGGTGGCATCGCCCACGGCGCAACCGACGAGCTCGGCTTCCACGCCGTGGAAAACCGCCACTACGTCACCGACATCCACGCCACCACCTTCCACCTCCTCGGCCTCGACCCCCGCAACATGGAAATCCCCGGCCGCAAACGGCTGGACCAGGATTTCGGGACGCCGATAAGGGAAATTGTGGCGTAGCGTAATGATTGTTTGCCGGGCTCGGATTCCCCTAATGCTAATCCTATGTTTCCCGAGCAAATAACCGCAGGAGCCCGCACCGTCACCGCCGTGGCGCGGCATTTCGCCGAGCTCACGGCCGATGCGAAGCACCTGCTGGCGACGCTGTCGGTAACCAAGCGGGGGTACTTCACACCGACGGAGGACGAGGAGGTCCGCCACCTGCTTGTTTCTTACTGGCAGGCCCGCAACGCCCTGATCGAGCTGGTCTATCAGTTTAAGGACGACGAGGCGCTCGGTCGCGACCATCGGCCGGCGGCATTTTTGGTCGCATTCGCCGCGGCCCTGGTTTTGATCGATGCCGCCCGGTTCCTCCGCGAGAACCTGCACGACCGCCACATCGTGCGGGCCAAGCTCAACGAACCGGAGCCGGCGTTCGGCATCCCCGAGGGGACGTATGACACGGTGCAGGCCTCGCTGACCAGCCCGATTCACGCCTGGCACCTTTACCACGCCCTGCAATACTGGGAACAGCACCAGGGGGAACTCCGGGAAGTCGGCAAGGACTCGCTCTTCACGCCGCTGATGGAAATCATCGAGCGGCTGAAGTCCAGGCTCAGCGTCGATTTTGCAACCTATGCAACTGCCCGGTTGCGGCTGCGCACCCGGCAACTCTGGACGGCGATGAACCGGGATCTGCTCCACCGGGCAATGTATGGACTGCAAAAACTCGCGGGGAAAGTCGCCGCCCACATCTCCGTTCAGCCCTTGCACAAACCACATTTGCCGCCGGCTGTGATCGCCCAGTTGCGAGAGGTGCTGCGGCCCGGAGACGTGCTCATCACGCGGAAGGAGCATGCCCTGACCAATTATTTCCTGCCGGGCTATTGGCCGCATGCCGCGTTGTTCTTGGGTGACCAGTCGCAAATGGAGCAGCTCGGAATCGCGGGCCATGCCAACGTGGCCCCACGCTGGCGGCGGCTCCTTTCCGGCGATGCGGCGGAACCCCGGCGGGTGCTCGAGGCGATGAAGGACGGCGTGCTGATCCGCTCGCTCGCTTCGCCGTGCGGCGTCGATGCCATCTGCGTCCTCCGCCCGCAGCTGGACGAGTCCGATATCGCCGAGGCCCTGGCCCGCGGTCTGTTTCACGAAGGGAAGTCCTACGATTTTGACTTCGACTTCAGCCGCTCGGATCGGCTGGTGTGCACAGAGGTGGTCTATCGTTCCTACGAAGGAGTCGGCGGCGTGCAGTTTCAACTCACGCGGCGGGCCGGACGGATGACGCTGGCCGCGGAGGATTTGATTCAGATGGCCCTCGACCGAAATGTCTTCGAGCCGCTGGCCGCATTCTGTCCTCAGCATGCCCAGCACTTGTTAACCGGAAAGCCGGCCGAAGCGTTGATGCGAAGGACTCACCGCTGAGTTGCGGCCAAACCGTGAACCACCATGCGAGACTCTGAGTTTTACAGCCTGTTCGCCCTCACTGCCGCGGCATTCGTGGCCGCGTTGGTGTTCGCCGAGGACCACGTCAATGTGTTGCTCGATGCCGGCTGGGTGCTCGGCGGCCTTGTGATCCTGGCGATCACCCGCCGCTGGTTCCCGCTGTCACCGCTGCTCTATCGCTTGCTGGTGCTGCATTCGCTGGTCCTGATCGCGGGGGGCTACTGGACCTATGAGAAGATGCCCATCGGCGTCTGGCTCAAGGAAATCATGAGGACGCAGCGAAACCACTACGACCGTTTTGGCCATTTTCTGCAAGGGTTCGTTCCCGCCATCATCTTCCGCGAGCTTTACATCCGTTGCTCCCCCGTGAAGAGCGGCGGCTGGCTGGCGTGGTTTGTGTTCGCGAGCTGCCTGGCGTTCAGCGCCTTCTTTGAATTTTTGGAGTGGTGGGCGACGCTCCTGTCCGGCGATTCGCCCGACCACTTTCTCGGCTACCAGGGGGACATTTGTGAAACGCAGTGGGACATGCTCTGGTGCGTGATCGGAGCGATCTTGTCGCTGGCCGTCCTCTGGTATCCGCACAACTGGTCACTGCGGGGGATTGGAATCGGCGCGGAAGCGAAGGCGGCCTAGCGCTTTTCCAGTAGCTGGGCGATATGCAATACCTCAATCCGCTTCCCTTCGCGGTGCAACCGTCCGCCGATGTTCATCAGGCAGCCAGCGTCGGTGGAGACGAGGCAGTCGGCATCCGCGGCGAGGATGCAGCGCATCTTGTCGTCCACCATGTTCCCGGAGACCAGCGGATACCGCACGGCGAATGATCCCCCAAAGCCGCAGCACTGGTCCTGGCGGGCGATGGGGACGTAGGTGGCACCCTGTACGTTCTTTACCAGCGTTTCCACTTCGTTTGTCTGCTTCAGCATCCGCAAGTGACAGGCGTAGTGGTAGGCGACTTTGCCGGCGTACTTAGCCCCCACGTCCGTGACCTGGAGCTGATTGACGAGGAAGTCACTGAACTCAAAGGTCCGCCGGGCCAGGTCGAGCGCCCGCTCGTGCCACTTGGCGTCCCCTTCCAAGAGATGCGGATATTCCACCTTGACCATCGCCGCGCAGGAGCCAGACGGGACGACAACCGGCTCATCCCCCTCGAAGACACGGATGGTGTGACGGGCCTGCTCGCGGGCCAGCTCCGCGTAACCACTGTTGAACATCGGCTGACCGCAGCAGGTCTGGTCGCGGGGAAAATCGATCTGGTGCCCGAGCTGCCGCAGGATTTTGACGACCGCCTGCCCTGCCTCCGGCCGGATGCAGTCTCCCAGGCAGGTGATCATCAATTGAAGCTTCACGGGCAGGGTCCTCAGCGAGCCGTGACCAAGGGGGTGATCGGCAGACCCTCACCCCGGCCCTCTCCCAGGGGGGGAGGGGAAACGGACGGAGCGTGCTCCACCAGCTTATGTTCCGCGCGCAGGGAAAGGCCGACAATCTGGGCGGGGAACATGCCGCTGCCGATGACGAGCAGGGCGCAGAAGACGCCGCCGACAAGGGCCAGTCTTCCGCCGGCAGCGGGGGCGGGAGAGCCCGGCGATTGGAAGTACATGACGCCGATGATCCGGAGGTAGTAGGCCGCGCCGATGGCCGCGTTGAGGGCGGCAACGATGGCCAGGCCGACGAACCACAGCGAAAGGCTGGTGTTCGATGTCTGATTGGCCGCGGAAAGCTGGATGGCGCTGCCAAAGAGCGTGAGTTTTCCCCAGAAGCCGGCGAGCGGAGGGATGCCGGTGAGCGAGAACATAAAGATGGCCAGAGTGGCCGCTGCGAGTGGCTGACTGCGGGCGAGACCCGCAAGCTCTTCGACGCCGGAGAGTTCCCGCCGCGGCGAGCCGAGGTAAGCGAGCGTGCATAAGCTCCCCATCGTGGCCAGGGCGTAGACCAGGACATAGAACAACATCCCCCCAGCTCCGCCGGCTGCCTGGTGCGAACCCGAAGACATGCTTGCCGCGCCGACCGCGAGGCCGATCAGCAGGTAGCCGCCGTGAGCGATGGACGAATAGGCCAGCAGGCGGCGGATGTCCTTCTGCCACAAGGCGCAGACGTTGCCGATGGTCATCGTCAGCACCGCCAGGATCAGCGGCAGTTGCCAGGCGAAGGCCTTGTCGGCGACTGCGGTTCCAGGAATGACGAGCAGCGCAAGCCGCAGAAATCCGGCGACGCCGGCCAACTTGGGAATGACCGCCAGCACGCCAGTATTGGCGTTGGTGGTGCCTTGATAAACGTCGGGGGCGTAAAACTGGAACGGCGCGGCGGCGAGTTTGAAGCCAAAGCCGGCGGTGATCAGGACGAGGGCTATGGGGGAAAGCTTGAAGAGGCTACTGGTCAGGGCCGTTGAGTCTTGGTTGAGGAATGCTTCACGAATGCCCTGGACTTTGCCCGAACCGACAATGACGGTGGTGCCGCTGATGCCGTAGAGGAATGCAAATCCGTATAGGAGCAGCGCGGAGGCGAGCAGGCTGAGGTAGAAGTACTTCATCGTCGCCTCCGCCGAAGCCCGGTCGCGGCGGCCGAGGAAGAGCAGGACGTAGGTGGGAATGGAAATCAGCTCCAGGCCCAGGAACAGCAGCACCAGTTCATTGGCGCTGGCGGTGAGCATCGCCCCGCAAATGACGAGCATGAGCGTCCCTTGAAACTCCGCCGCCAGCTCCACGTCCCGCCGGCTACCGGCGAGCGTGAAAATGAAGCCCGCCAGGAGGGCAATCCAGCGGAGGCCGAGGCTCATCGGATCGATGACGAGCGGGCCGCTGAGCGTGCTTTCGGTATTCCACGGCGAGCCATAGCAGGCCAGAGCAACAGCAGCACCCGCATACGCGATGAGCGTGGCGACGAGTTGTGCGCGCCCCGCGCGGAATGCCCCGAGCAGGAACAGGACCGTGGCTCCGAGCATCAGGATGATCTCAGGAGCCAGCAACGAAATGGTTTTGGATTCAACGAACATGGGTTTCTAGTCGCCTGGCAGCAGATGCTTAGCCACCGCGTCCACGCGGTGCCCCTCCGGCGATGCAATCCCCGCGTGGACGCGGGGGCTAAGCTTGTCAACTTCCTTCACCACCTGCCTGGTCGCCAGGTCGAGCGTGTTGTTCATGGGGGTCAAAAAATCCGCGGGACGCAGGCCGATCCAGACGATGAAAACCACCAGAGGGGCGAGGGCGAGGATTTCTCGGAGGTTCAAGTCGGCAATCGGGGCGTGGTCTTCGTCGGCATGCACGGCGGGCTCACGCAGCGGGCCAAAGAAGACGCGGCGGACGAGGTGGAGCATGTACCAGGCACCGAGGACGACGCCCGAGACGGCAAGGACGGCAATCGCCAGGAGTTGAGGCTTCAACTCGACGGATGCGCCAGTCCAGGCCCGCTGGAACATGCCCATCAGAATCAGGAATTCCCCCGCAAAGCCGTTCAGACCGGGGAGACCGATGCTGGAGAACGTGAACAGCAGCATGAACAGCGACAGGACCGGCAGCTTGCGGGCGAGGCCGCCGAAGCTGGCGATTTCGCGGGTGTGGTAGCGCTCGTAGATCATGCCGACCAGGGCGAACAGGCCGCCAGTGGAGAGGCCGTGATTGACCATTTGCAGGACGCTTCCTTGCACGCCCGTGGGGGTGAATGCGAACAGCCCCAACATGCAGAAGCCGAGGTGACTGACGCTGGAGTAGGCGATGAGACGTTTGATGTCCGACTGGGCAAGGGCGACGAGGGCCCCGTAGATGATGCCAGCGACCGACAGCCAGAGGAGCCACGGCATCATGACCGCCGCCGCTTGCGGGAGCATCGGCACGCTGAAGCGGAGGAACCCGTAGACGCCGATTTTGAGCAGGATGCCGGCGAGAATTACGCTGCCCGCGGTCGGGGCTTGCACGTGGGCCAGCGGCAGCCAGGTGTGCAGTGGAAAGAGCGGCACTTTAATCGCAAAGCCGGCGAAGAGGGCGATGAAGACGGCGATTTGCCAGCCCATAGGAATGGGGTGGTCCGCGAGACGGGAGGTCAATTCGGGAATGGAGAAAACCAGCTTCTCGCCGCCGCTGCTGGGACCGTACGCCCAAAACACGATGGCCAGCAGGCCCAGGAATGTCAGCATGCTGCCGGCCAGCGTGTAGAGGAAGAACTTGCTGGCGGCATAACGGCGGTCCTCGCTCCCCCAAATGCCAATGAGGAAGAACAGCGGAATGAGCGTGAACTCGAAGAAGATGTAGAACAGAACGATGTCTCGCGCCGAGAAGACACCAAGGCAGCCGAACTCCAGAAGGAGGAGCATCCCATAGAACAGGGGCGCGCGGTCTTTGATTGCATCCCAGCTCACTAGGACCGAAGTAATCATCAGCAGCGCGGAAAGGCCGACCATCCAGAGTCCAAGGCCGTCGAGCCCGAGGGCGAAGCGGATATCAAGATTCACGCTGGGAACCTGGCCAACCCAGTTCCACTGGGTAAAAGCGTAGCTGGCCTGTCCGGCGGCATCGGCCGGGAAGTGCGCGATGAGGCGGGCGGCACAGATAAAGGTCCCCACCGTGATCGCGAGTGCCGCCCAGCGAACTGCATCCCGCCCCAGCGGCGCGACAATCCAGAGCGCGACGGCACCGACGAGCGGCAGGAAAACCGTGGCTAGGAGCAATCCGTTCATGCGTGTTTGTTACTTACCAATTGACCCAGGCGATCCGGGCCAATATCAGGACAATCGCTCCCAGGACCATCGCCAGGGCGTAAAACTGCACGAGACCCATCTGCAAGCTGCGCATCAACGAGCCGGCGAGCGGAGGGAGCGCGCCGGCAAGGTTCACGAGCCCGTCTACCAGCCAGCGGTCGAGCCAGTAGCAGAAACGGGCGACGTACGTCAGTGGAGTGACGATCAAGGCGTGGTATAGCTCGTCGAAGTAAAACTTGTTGTACGAGGCTTTGTAAGGAGAAATGAAGTTCCCCAGCAGAATGAGCGGAGCGGAGAAAAAGACGAGCGTGATTGCCCCCAGGGAGTAACCCACGATGGCGACCAGGAATCCGAGTCCCCAGCCGCGAAGGCGGCGGGTGACGAAGCCAATCCAGGGAACCTGCTCCAGCCGCGTGACCCATTGCGGGTCAGTAAGCCGGTCGCTCCCTTCCAGATTAAAGAGCCGCCAAAGGAAAGAAACTTCGCTCCGCTCGCCGAGATAGAGATAAAGTGCGAGGCCAATGCCGAGGGCGGCGGCGAGGGTGCTAGCGCCGGCAACGGTGATGTGGAATTCGGGATGATAACTGACTGTGGATTGAACCAGGCCGCCAGCGAGGGAGGGTGTATTTGCGAGAAAGTAAGCCAGATAGTTCTGCCCCCAGTTGGCTTGTGCGAATAAGACGGAGTCCTTTCCGTGTATCCACCAGCCCCAAACATTCGTTAAGGCAACCCCCACAATGACGGCAAAAAAGGCGAGGATCCCCAAGGGCATCAGCATGACCAGCGGAGACTCGTGGGCATGATGGCCGGCCGCGGGCGGGATCCGCTCGGAGCCGTGAAAGGTGAGAGAATAGGCCCGGAAGGTGTAGAATGCGGTGAGGAACGCGGTGAAGAGGCCGGAATAGTAGAGAATCTGGTAGATGCGCTCAAAAGCGGGAATTTGGGCATCGGGAATGGTGGCGAGCGGGCTGGGCGAATGAGCCACTTCATGTGAGGAAGCCCGGTGCTCGATTTCGTGATCGAGCTGATGGATTTTATCATGAACGGAGCCGAGAACGGCGTCCTTGCTCCAGAAGCCGGCGAAAGGGAAGACTCCCGCCAGCGCCAGGCAGCCGATGAGGAAGGTCGCATGGGTGATGGGCATCAGCTTCCTCAAGCCGCCGAACTGCCGCATGTCGATGACGCCTCCCATCGCGTGCATCACGCTGCCGGCTCCGAGGAAGAGGAGGGCCTTGAAGAAGGCATGCGTGAAGAGGTGAAACATCCCTCCCGTAACTCCGCTGGCCATGCCGGTGCCGAGGGCCAGGAACATGTAGCCAAGCTGACTGACAGTAGAGTAAGCCAATACTCGCTTCAGATCGAACTGCGTGAGCGCGATGAGGCCGGCGAGCAGCGCCGTGAACCCGCCGATGCAGGAGACGACGAGCTGGGCCGTCGGGGAAGCCATGAACAGCGGCGTGCAGCGGGCGACCATGTAAACCCCGGCTGTGACCATCGTGGCCGCGTGGATGAGAGCACTGACCGGAGTGGGGCCTTCCATGGCGTCGGGAAGCCAGACGTGCAGGGGGAATTGGGCACTCTTTCCGCAAGCACCGAGCAGGAGCAGAAGGCAGATTGCGGTAGCAAGGCCGCCAGTAACGTAATGGCCGGTTGAGATGCGGCTTTGGCCGAGAATGCCGCTGATTGCGCCGTCATCGTGGAAATTGAGCGTCCCGTAGGTAGTCCAGATGAGAAATATGGCGATGGCAAACCCGAAGTCGCCGACGCGATTGACGAGGAACGCCTTCATGCCGGCTGCGGACGCTTCGGGCTTCTCGTACCAGAAGCCAATGAGCAAATAGCTGCAAACGCCGACCGCTTCCCAAAACACGAATAGCAGGACGAAGTTGCTGACGCTGACCAGCATCGTCATGGAGAACACAAACAGGCCGATGTAGGCGAAGAACCGCCAGTAGCCGCGGTCGCCGTGCATGTAGCCGGAGGCGAAGATGGCGACCAGCGTCGATACGAACGTGACCATCACAAGCATCATGGCGGTCAGGGCATCGGCGCGAAGAGTCACTTCGATGCGGAAATCGCGAGGGCCGGTGTCCTCGGGGAATTGCGACTTCAGGTCATAAGCGTGCGGGATGTTGGCCCAGGTCCACAGAGGCACGACCTTTTCAAAGCCCGCTGAGGAAGCGGCAGTGTTTTGATTCGGGTTTTGAGCATTTCGAACCTCATAGAACAGAAACGCACTCGCCGCCAGTGAGCCGAGCAGCGCAAACACAACCGGCCAATGAGCGTTCTCCTTGAGCAGCGGTAGGCGGATGACGCCACAGAGTGCAGCCAGTCCCGCGGCCAAGAGCGGGAGGCCGGGGATGAGGAGGAGGCAGAGGGTGATGGGGTCTTGGGGCATGTGTGTTTGTAGGATGGCCTTCCCAGGCCGTCCGGGACGGGCTTGGAAGCCCATCCTACGAAAGGTCAGACTTTGCTCCTGTGGGTTGCTTCGTCCAGGTCGGGGACGGGTTCGCGGCCGGCGGAAGTGAGCGTGGGCCAGACTTGGTCCTCGGTTCGCTCCTCGGGGACGCGGCGATCGACGTAGGCGGGCTGGCCTTCTTCGCGGAGGTCTTGCCAAATCGCGCTGTCGAGCTTGCCGGCGCGCTGGGCGAGCATCAGGATCAGGGCCATCGCAATGCCGGCTTCGCAGGCGGCGACGGTGATGATGAAGATGACGAGCATCTGCCCGCCCCAATCGGCATGAAAGCGGCCGAAGCCGATGAGCGTGAGCGAAACGCCTTGCAGCATCATCTCGGCACAGAGGAACATGACAATCAGGTTCCGCCGCGTGAGAAAGCCAACCAGGCCGAGAGCGAACAGAATCGCCCCGACCAGCAGATAGTTATAGAGGAGGCTCAGCTCGTTCATGCGCGGGCCTCCGCAGTCGCTGCATCCTGGCGTAGGGCCTCTTCCACCCGCGTCTCCAGCCGCCGCTTGCCGTGGATGGCGATGGAGATGGCTCCCACGAGCGCCGCCAAGAGCAAGGTTCCCGCAACCTCCACACTGATGAGATGTTGACTGAAGAGAACTTTGCCGAGATTGGCCATGTGGTCTTCAGAGCCGAAGACCTTGATTGGCTTTGCTGCTTTGGCGGCAATTCGGCCGGGCTCCGTCGAATGAGACTTGGACAATGTCGCTACTGTTGTTGCCGCAGTCTGTTCCCGCTGCTTCACAATCGCCTGCTCTTTCAAAGTGCCGAGCAGCATCGTCAAAATTCCGACGATCGCCGCAGCGGCAAAAACGGAGGCTGTTCGCCCAAACCAGCCCCAGGAGAGGCGATCATAGGAAGCATGCCCTGCGGGACTCGCCAGCATGATGACGAACAGGAAGGTGACGACGATCGCTCCGGCATAAACGACCACCGTCGCCACGCCCAGAAACTCCGCTCCATTGAAGAAGAAGAGTCCGGCCGTCCCCAGCAGTGAAAGTGCGAACCAGATGGCGCAATAAACGGGACTCTGCGAGGAAATCGTGGCCACCGCCGCGATAATCGTCACCGCGGAGATGAGCCAGAAGACCGCCTGGTCGGTCCAGGGAAACAGCTTCGGCCAATCGGACGCAAAGAGCCCCAACGCGACGATGCCGAGCACACCGCCGATGGTGTTGCCGTAGCGAATCCGCTGCGGCATGGCGAGCCAGAGGCCGACGGAGCCCACGAGCAGCGCCCAGAAGCTGCGGCAGGAGCAAATCGTCTGAATGTCCGGCAGAAAAGCCAGGAGCAGGCCGCTCATGTGACGGTCCCTCCGAACGCTTCCGACTTCATCGGTTCTTTGTCTTTCGTCGCGTCAAAGACGGAGAGAAGCTTTTCCTTGTCGAAGATCATCTCCTCGCGGCTGCGACCGGTGAGGTTGTAGAGGCTGGTCAACTCGACTGCGTCGACAGGACAGGCTTCCTCGCACATGCCGCAGTAAATGCAGCGAAGCTCGTCGATGGCAAAGCTCTCGGGGTATTTTTCTCGGTCGGGCCAGGGGCTTTCGGCGGCGATGATGTCGATGCAGTGGGCCGGGCAGGCGGTGGCACACAGGAAGCAGGCCACGCATTTGACCCGCCCCTCGTGGTCCTTGTTCAGCCGATGGACGCCGCGGTAAATCAGCGGGGCGGCAATCGCCGGCTCCTGGTCCGGATAGCTGGTCGTCACCGTGCCCCCACCCAGCGACTTCTTCAAATGCTTGAAGGTCGTGGTCAGCCCTTGGACGAAGAGCGGCAAGAACATTTTGCCAGTCATCCCCAGTTGGGGCTCGGGAATCCAGGTGATCGAGGAGTCGTCTGGTTTCATATTATTACTACCTCTCCCCCAGGGAGAGGGCTGGGGTGAGGGTTTTGGGGTTTACGTTTTCAGTTTGAGCGTACTGGCCGTGATTGAAGTTGTAAGACCCTCACCCGAACCCTTTCCCAAAGGGAGAGGGGACTAGATTTGCGAATCCACCTCGGCCGTGGCGAGCATGCGCCTGGGGCGATTATCTGTGATCAGCGGATTGAACCACGCGGCCACTACCCAGGCGGCAATGCAGATGCCCCACGAGAACACGATGACCATCAGCGTCCAACCGAGGTTCTCTGCCTTGGAGCCAAGAGCATGGCGGGCTTCCTGCATGACGGCGACCGCGACAAAGTTGACCAGACCCAGCGGCAGCATAATTTTCCAGGCCAGCGACATCAGCTGATCGTAGCGGAAGCGGGGCCAACTCCAGCGGACCATCATGAAGAACACAATCACGAGGAAGATCTTAGTATTGAACACGATCAGCCGGATGATGGCGGTGAGCCAGCCAATTTCCGCATCGGCCGGGCCGGTGATCCAAGGGAAGTGCCAGCCGCCGAGGAACAGAATGACAATCAGAAACGAGGCGGTGATCATGTGCAGGAATTCCGCTACCAGGAATAGCAGCAGTTTCATGCCGGCGTATTCCGTGTGGTAGCCGCCGATCAGCTCCTGCTCGGCTTCGGGGAGGTCGAAGGGGAGGCGGGCAGCTTCGGCGAAAGCGGCGATAACGAAGACGAGGAAGCCGAGCGGCTGGGCGATGGCGAACCAGGGGCCGTTGACCTGGGCCTGCATGATTTTTTCCAGGTTGAGCGACCCGGCTGCGAGCACGACGCCGAGAATGCCCAGGCCCATCGGCAGTTCATAAGCGATGAGCTGGGCACTGCTGCGGAGGCCGCCGAGGAAGCTGTATTTATTGTTGCTGGCCCAGCCGCCGAGGATGACGCCGTAGACGGCAATGCTAGAGAGGGCAAAAACGAAAATCATCCCTACGTCCACGCCGGGAGCGACGACGAGCTGAACCGGGTCGCCGCCGGTCGGGATTCCGAAATCATCGAGTGGCGGCAACATGCTGCCGAAGGGAATGACCGCGAAGATAGCCAGAGCAGCGGCCAGAATGACGATGGGAGCGATGACATACAGCCGCTTGTCGACATGAGCGGGGGTGTATTCCTCTTTGAAGATGAACTTGAGCCCGTCCGCCGCCGGTTGGCCAAATCCCCAAAGAGCCAGATCCTTAAAGCCGAAAAGTGACAGGGGCACGCCCACGCGGTTGGGGCCGATGCGGTCCTGGATCCAGGCCGCCATCCGCCGCTCGAGCAGCACAAAATAGGCCGCCGCGGTCATGAGGCCGCCGATGAGAATGCCGATTTTGATGAGGGCTGGGATCATTTTTTGAGTTTGTCGCCGACACACGCCGTGTGCCGGCATGTCCGCTCACGGAGTGAGCGGACTACTATTACGCAATTTGGTTCACTTTCAAATCGACACCGGGTTCAGGCACACCGCCGATCGCCGGGGCGAAGACCGGAATCTCTCGCCCTATTTCTTCTACCACGACGGCCGCATTGTAAAGGCCGGTGCGGCCGAGCAACTGCCAGTAAAGCTGCCCATCCGCTTTGACGCCTTGCGGCGGACGAACGGCCCACTTAAACGACTGCAACCGATCCTGGTAATTGACGTACGAACCTTCCCGCTCCGCGAATGTCGCGGAAGGAAGCTGGTAATCGGCCCGGTCCCAAAGCGGCGAAGCGAAACAATCTTGCACAATGAGGAGCTTGGAATTCGCCAGGCTGGCGACGGCTGCGTCGTCGTTCCAATTGGTCTTGTAGCCGCCGGTGATCCATACCGCGCCGAAGGCTTCGCTTTCCGCGAGCCCCAGAAAATCACCCCAGTTGAGCAAACTGCCGCCGAGCGAGGCGACGACGGATTCCACGCCACGGCGATTCGGGCATTTTTCAGCATGAATCACAAAGCCGCTCTTGAATTTCTCGTCGGTCCCTTGGGTGGGGACCGGGCCGAGAGCCAGGACCGCGCTGGAATCAATGCTCTTCGCGTACTTGGCGAGAAGATAAGCTTCCTCCACGGTCAAATGCGGTGACAAAACCACTGCCAGGCGGCTCGTCTTCTTCAGCTTCGCGTGCAGTTCCTGCGGGAGCACGGACCATTCGACATTGACGTAGCCGGTTTTTTCCAAGCGGCGGGGTTCCGTGACTCGGTTGGCGTCATGCACGTGATGAAAACCATATCGCCCCTCGTCGCACATCCAGTAGCCGTTGACGTGCGGATTGGTCCGCGGCTTCAGGCGATAAACATGATCCTGGTTTTCCTCCACCTTGATGGAGCAACCCGTCGAGCAGCCGGCGCAGACGTTGTCGTGCGACTTCATGAACCAGACTCGCTGCTGGTAGAGGAAGTCCTTGTCCCCCAGGGCACCGACGGGGCAGAGGTCCACGACGTTGCCGGAGAGCTTGTTGTCGAGCGGGAATTCGAGTTTGCCGTTCTCGTCGCGGAAGACATCAATCTCTTCATGGGCACCCCGATTGATGACCATGAGCTCGCTCGTGCCGGATACTTCCCGCGTGAAGCGGACGCAGCGGGTACACATCACGCAGCGGTCCACGAACAGCGTGACCGTGTCTCCGAGTTCTCGTCGCCGGCTGGTGAAGGGCTGGATGTCGGCCCGCCGCTCCTCACGGCCATGCTCGAAATGGTAGTCCTGCAGCGAGCATTCGCCCGCTTTGTCGCAGATGGGGCAATCGACAGGGTGGCGAAGGAGCAGATCCTCTTCGACCATCGCGCGGGCCTCAATGACCTTCGGGCTGTTCGTGACGAAAACGGTGCCATCCGTCGCCGGCGTCTGGCAGGCGGGAACCACCTTGGGCTGCATCGTGATCTTGCCGGTCGCCGAGTCCTTCTTTCCAGCCTCGACCAGACACATGCGGCAACTAGCGACGACCGAAAGCCCCGGATGCCAGCAGTACCGAGGAATGTCCACGCCGGCCCGCTCGGCAACCTGAATGCCATTGAGGCGCTCCTTGTCGCCAATCGTGATTTCCTGGCCGTTGACGAAGACGGTGGGCACGTTAGTTCAAAGTTCCAAGTTCAAGGTTAGTGGATGTCGAGTAGTTGCAAGGCGGGGACGGCCGCTGTTTCCATCCAGCCGCTAGGGTTGGTGCTTTTGATGTAAACTTCCAGCTCATTACGGAATTTTTTGATGCAGTTCTTAAGCGGCCAGGCCGCGCCGTCCGCCAGGCCGCAGATCGTTGTGCCGGGCATGATGCCGATGTTCTCAGCGATTTCCAACAGCAAGTCCAGATCCTTGAGCCGCCCTTTGCCATGCTTGATGCGGGTCATCATCTTGGTGGCCCAACTGGTCCCTTCGCGGCAGGGGGTGCATTGGCCGCAGCTTTCGTGGGAAAAGAAGCGGCAACTGTTGAGGAGGAAATCGACCATCCGGACTGTTTCGTCCATGACGACGACGGCTGCCGTGCCGAGGCCGAGACAGCCGAACTTGCCGGGGCCGTTGAAATCGAGCTTGCAATGGAACTCGTTTTCTTTCAGCAGCCCCATGCTAATGCCACCCGGGATAGCCGCCTTGGCTTTGCGACCTTTCCAGACGCCGCCGCCGAATTCCTCGATCAGCTCCGTCACGGTGATGCCGAGGGGCGCTTCGTAGCAGCCTGGTTTGTTGATGTGGCCGGATAGACAGTAGAGTTTCGGCCCATAGCTGCCAGCGTCGCGAGGATTGTTCGGGTCGGGCGGGATGCCGATGGATTTGAACCAGTCCACTCCCCGGTCGAAAATATGCTTGACACAGGCCACGGTCTCGACGTTGTTCACCACTGTCGGCTTGCGGAAGGCACCTTCCACGGCGGGGAATGGCGGCTTGATGCGGGGCCAGGCCCGTTTTCCTTCCAGGCTTTCGATGAGGCCAGTCTCTTCGCCACAGATATAGGCCCCCGCGCCGCGATGGACGTGAATCTCCAGCGAGTAGCCGCTGCCGAGGATGTTCTTGCCGAGATAGCCGGCTTCATAACATTCGGCGACCGCCTGGCAGATTCGCTTATACGCCAGCGGATACTCGCACCGCATATAGAAATACGCCACCGCGGAATTGGTAGCAAAACAACTGATGATGAGCCCTTCCAGCACCTGGTGCGGGTCGTCCTCCATCAGGATGCGGTTGTTGAACGTCCCCGGCTCGCTTTCGTCGGCATTGAGGCAAAAGTAAATCGGCCCCGGATGGTCCTTCGGCAAGAACGTCCACTTCAGCCCCGTCGGAAAACCGGCTCCGCCTCGCCCACGCAGTCCGCTCGCCTTTGTCTGCTCTTGTACATCCTTCGGGCTGAGCGTCTTCAGCACCTTGCGCAGCGCCTGATAGCCGCCGCTCTGCTCATACACTTTTCGCGTATGGCTTTCGGGCTTGCCAACACTGGCTAACAGGACTGGTTTAAATTCGGACATTCTCTATTTCACCGTTTGCACAAGCTCATCCGCTTCATGATGGCTGACGCTGGGGATTAGTTTTTCATTCGCCAGAACACAAGGGGCGTGCTCGCAGGCACCGAGGCACTCGGCGTATTCAAGCGTGATGCGACCGTCGGCAGTGGTTTCGCCGGGCTTCACACCGAGCGAATGCGAAAGATGGTCGAGCAGCTCGTCGCCGCCGCGAAGGGCACAGCTAATACTCCGGCAAACCCACAGGCGGCAGCGGCCAGCGGGGGCGTCCTGCTTGAAGTAACCGTAAAAGGTGAGCGTATCCTGGACTTGGGAGGGATGCAGTTCTAGCAGGTGGGCGATTTCTACTACGGCCCGTAGCGGCACGTATCGGAGTTTCTCATTGACGATATGCAACGCCGGCAGCGTGACCGCCTGTTTGGACGGATAGCGCGGAAAGAACGCCTTGATTTCGGCGATCATTTCGTCGGTCAGGATGCGGGGTTTGTCTGCCATTTCTACCGGTCCAACTCCGCCGCGATAATATTAAGACTCCCCAGCACCGCCACGACGTCACTCAGAGTGTGTCCGCGTATGAGTTGCGGGAACAACGCGAAATGGATGAAGCTCGGCGGGCGGCAGCGGGCGCGGTAGGCGACGTTGCTGCCGTCCCCGGCCAGGTAAAAGCCGAGCTCGCCGTTGGGGGCTTCAATAGCCGAATACGTTTCTTCATTGGGAACAGTAAAGCCCCGGTTTTGCATCACCAGCTCAAAATGCGTGATGGTCCCTTCGATGGTCTGATAGACCTGCTGCTTCGTCGGCAGGGCGGTTCGTTCATCGACGCCGACGTTGGCCGGCCCAGAGGGAATGTTCTCAATCGCCGCGGCCACAATCCGCAGGCTCTCCCGCATCTCCGCCATCCGCACGTAGTAACGGGCGAAGCAGTCGCCGGCTTTGGCACAGCAAATGTTGAAGTCGAAGTCGGCATAAGCGAGATAGGGTTCGTCCTTCCGCAAATCTCGGGTGACGCCGCTGGCCCGGGCGACGGGACCGGTCGCGCTCATGTTGGTGGCTTCTTCTTTCGATAGCAGGCCGACTCCCTTCATTCGGTCCACAAAAATCCGGTTGCGGTTGACCAGCTTCTCCATGTCGTCGAGCGTTTCTGGGAACGACTTGACGAAGGCCCGGATTTTCTGGACGACGAGGGGCGTCATGTCATGCATCACTCCGCCCACACGTGTGTAGCTGTTGGTGAAGCGGGCTCCGCAGAGCGCCTCGAAGATGTCGTACAGCCGTTCTCGCTGGTAGAAAGCGTAGAGAAAGAACGTGAAGGCCCCGGTGTCGAGCCCCATCGCCCCGGTCGAGAGCAAGTGGTCGCTGATGCGGGCCAGTTCCGCGATGATGGTGCGAATGTATTTGCATCGCGGGGTGATCTCGATGCCGAGCAACTTCTCCACCGCTCCATGCCAGGCCACGTTGTTGGCCAGCGGCGAAATGTAGTTCATCCGGTCGGTGACGGTGACGTACTGGTTGTAATCGAGATGTTCGCCAATTTTTTCAAAGCCGCTATGCAGGTAGCCGATGTCGGGAACGGCATCGACGACTCGTTCGCCGTCGAGTTTCAAGACGAGGCGCAACGTGGTATGCGTGGCCGGATGCTGCGGGCCGAAGTTCAAGGTCCACAGGTAGTCTTGCTCCTGGGGACGCTGTTCGAGAGTGGCTTCGGCGACAGACACGGGAATGACTAAATCCTTATGACTAATGTCTAATGTTCTTTGGCTAAGCCTGATTACGTTTCAGGACTGGGAAGTTGTGGCGTTCGCCGCGGCCTTGGAGGGGATAATCTTTGCGGAGCGGAAACTCGGCGAATTCGTTGGGCATCAGGATGCGGCGGAGGTCGGGGTGTCCGTCGAATAGAATGCCAAACATGTCGTAAACTTCGCGTTCCAGCCAGTTCGCCCCGCTCCACAGCGGAACCATGGAGGGGACAGTCAAATCCGGCTCATTCAGAAAGGAGCGGACGGTCAGCCGTTCGTTCGTGACTGTGTTCGCCAGCAAATAGACCAGGCCAAAGCGGTCGCGGGCATCGCGGTAATTCAGATAGTCGACGCAGGTGACGTCCACCAGCAAATCAAACTTGCCGTCGCTCTTCAAGTGCTGCATCGCGGCCAGCAATGAATCCTTCAGCACCACCACGCGCGTGTCGCCGCGGAACTCGCTGGCGGAAAGGCCGGCGAATCTAGCAGCGAGGGCGGCAATGGTTTCCGGCTTAGCTGGCACTCTGCTTATTGCCTCCCGTACATCGGTAGTTCTTGCAACGCCCGCTTTGTCATCTGTCGCGTGGCCGTTTCGAACTCAGCGCCGGAAATTGTTCCTTCACGTTGAATTTTGTCCTGCAAATCGATGATTGCCTGAATGAGTTGTTCCGGGCGCGGCGGGCAGCCGGGGACGTACATATCCACAGGAACGAACCGGTCGATGCCCTGCACGACGCAATAGGTATCGAAGACACCGCCGGTGGAGGCGCAGGCCCCCATCGAGATGCACCACTTGGGCTCATGCATCTGTTGCCAGATCCGTTGCAGCACGGGGAGCATTTTCATCACCACCCGGCCGGCGACGATCATCAGATCGCACTGCCGCGGGCTGAATCGAAAGACCTCCGCTCCGAAGCGTGCCAGATCGTGCCGGCTGGCGCCGGTGGCCATGAGCTCAATGCCGCAACACGCGGTGGCAAAAGGCATCGGCCACAAGCTGTTCTTACGGCACCAACTGGCCAACTCATCGAGCTTGGTCACTACCACATTGTCCGGGAGTTCTACCGCCACTTGAAGACTCCCTTCTTCCAGGCATAAACGAGCCCGACCGCTAAGAGGCCGACAAAGACCATGACCTCGATGAAGACGAGCCCGCGGGAATACCCAATTCCAAGTTCAGTTGCTTGCGCCACAGCCGCGTCAATGCCTGCCGTTGCATTTCCAGCCACGGCCCAGGGATAGAGAAAGAGCAACTCCACATCGAAAAGCAGGAAGGCAATTGCCACCAGATGGAACCGGACATCGAACTTGCGATGAGCATCATGGATAGGGTCCATGCCACTCTCGTAAGCCATTTGTTTGACTGCGGTTTGTCGCTTGGGTCCGAAGAGTGAAGCAACGCCGAGCATGCCCAGCGCCAGGGCCAAGGCACAGGCTGCAAACAGCAAAATGGGGAGAAGCGAGTCGGCCATAAACGCTTGCCGGGCAATAACTTTGGTTCTGGGCCGGCGACTTTGTGAATTATCTCACAAATAGGGGCCAAAAGAAAACCCGGCACGGGGCCGAGTTTTCAAAATCACCACCAAAAATCCTATCGGCCGCTGATTGGCGGGTCAACGGGGAGGGAGAACGGGGAAGAAAGAGAGATAGAGAGAATGAGAGGCAGCGAATCGCGAATTCCATTCCCTGCCTCCCTCTTCTTACTCTCAATCTCTTATTCTTCCACCGAACCTCCCTCTCCCGGCCCTCTCCACCATCAAGTAAACTACTCTCGTCCCGGGCGGCTAGCTCAGTTGGTTAGAGCGCCATGCTCACACCGTGGAGGTCACAGGTTCGAGCCCTGTGCCGCCCATTCCACATTTTTCGGCTGTTTCCTCAGATCTTCGGTTTCCTGTTGGTGGACAGGAGTGCGACGATTTTTCGTGCGTATTTCCGCATGCTCTGTCACATGGGAAATCACCCGCCTATGGGTGATAACGGCCGGCGATAACTTACCCACGGCCACCGGACGATCACGATCGTCCCAAATCGGCGGGGCGGGTGTAGAAAGCTGCAAGCCACAGGAGTATGCTGTCGCACTCTGGGGACAGCTCAAAATCAACCAGGCGGCCAGGCCGCCCACTAGATCAGGAGAGCAGTTATGCGTGCGAAAGCAACCAAACTTCCACGGCGTCAATTCTTGAGCACGGCGATTGGTGCTGCCGGAGCCGCGGTGATGGCACCCACCATCATTCCCAGCTCGGCCCTGGGCCGGGACGGCGCTGTCGCTCCCAGTGAGCGGATCGTCGTGGGGGGAATCGGCATCGGCAACCGGGGAAGTTATGACCTGGGCTGCTTTCTCGATGAGAAGGACGTTCAGTTCGCGGCAGTCTGCGACATCAAGGAAGGCCGCCGCTTGGCGGTCAAAAAACGCGTCGACGAACTGTATGGCAATCAAAGCTGCCTGATGTTTCGCGACTATCGCGAGCTGCTGGATCGGCCCGATATTGACGCCGTGCTGATTGCCACGGGACCGAACTGGCATGCGACGATGGCCATGCAGGCAGCCAAGGCAGGCAAGGACATGTACTGCGAAAAACCTTGCACCAAGAACATCGCCCAAAGCCTGATTCTGCGGGAAACCATGCGCCGCACCGCGCGGGTCTTTCAAGTCGGCACGCAGCGGCGAAACCTGCCACACTTTGCCTTTGCCTGCGAACTCGCCCGCACCGGCAAGCTCGGCAAACTCAAAAAAGTGTTCGCCCATCCCGCGGGAATGTTGGCCCTCACCAGCGGCTGGTTTCCCGCCGAGCCGGAGCCGGATAAGAGCGTTGTGGACTGGGACATTTATCTCGGCCCTGCGGCCTGGCGACCCTACAACGCGAAGCTGATGGACGGTTTCAATTTTGAGAAAGGCGGAGGGATGGTAGGGGGCTTTGAAAGAGGTCCAGCGGGAAACAGAACGGGGGGTGGCGTGCTCGAATGGGGCTCGCACTGCGTTGATCTCTGCCAATGGGCCGTCGACGACTGCCCGCCTCCGGTAGAGTACAACCCGCCCGCCGACGGGCACTTGGTAACGAAGTATGAAAATGGCGTCGAATTGATCTTTCGCGAAATCGGCTGGATTCCGCTGGGCTCATGCCCCGTCCGATTCGAAGGGGAAACGGGCTGGGTCGAAGCCGGCGACAGCGGCAAGATGGTCCTTAGCTCGCCGGCGCTGCTTGCCGGCCGAAAGGTGGCGGAAGTCGGCAACTATCCCGCGACTTTCCACGTTCGCGATTTCCTCGACTGCGTCAAGACTCGCGGTGTGCCGAAAGGTAATGCCAATGCGGCTTGCAATGCGCACATTGCCTGCCATGCGGCCAATGTCGCGGTTTATTTGAACCGCCAAGTGAAGTACGACATCGTCAAGAACGAATTCATCGGTGACGACCAGGCCAATCGCCTGCGTTCCGAAGCGCTGCGGGAACCGTATCGGCTGTAGAAGTGCGATTCGACGAAGCGTGCGAAATTCCTCTCCAATCAAGTAACGGGTACGGTAACATGCATCACAATTTGCAATTTACAAACGCCATCGTTTTCCTCGCAGCCTTGGCGGCAACGACCTTCGCTTTGACCGGCAACGGAGTCAGCCAATCGCCAGCGCCAAAGGATGAAAAGGCACTCATCGCCATCCTGCGTTCGGACGTACCTAAGGCTGACAAGGCTCTCGCGTGCAAGAACTTGTCTGTCTATGGGTCGAGCGAGGCCGTGACGGACCTTGCCAAGCTACTGGGGGATGAGCAGCTCGCATCTTGGTCGCGGATTGCCCTGGAAGTGATCCCTGGAACGGCTGCCGACGAGGCGCTCCGTAAGGCGACCGAGTCGCTAGAGGGAAAGCTGCTGGTCGGCACAATCAATTCGATCGGCGTCCGCCGCGATGCGGGGGCGGTCGAGCTCCTGACCGGAAAGTTAGAGGATAAAGACGCTGATGTCGCGTCGGCGTCCGCCGTGGCCCTGGGGCGGATTGGGAATGCCGCGGCTGCCAAATCGCTGCGGCCGAAGCTGGCGGGCGGTTCGATCGCGGTCCGTTCCGCGGTTGCCGAAGGCTGTGTACTCTGTGCTGAGCGTTTTCTGGCCGACGGGAACGCGGCTGAGGCGACAAAGATTTATGACGAAGTCCGCAAGGCTGAGGTCCCCGAACAGAGAATTGTGGAAGCGACACGGGGAGCCATACTCGCCAGAGGCAAAGACGGAATTTCGCTGCTGATGGAGCAGCTCCGTTCGTCCAACCGCAAGCTGTTTCAAATGGCCCTCATCACCGCTCGTGAGTTTCCAGGAGCAGACGTAGACCAGGCCCTGGCGGCGGAGTTGGAAAGCGCCCCGCCCGAACGGGCCTCGCTCGTCATCTTGGCCATGGCCGACCGCAAGGAAACCGTCAAGCTGGCCGCGGTTCTGAAAGCGGCGGCAGGCGGGAATGCCCAGGTTCGGCTCGCGGCCATTGTCGCGCTAGGACGAGTTGGAAATGCAACATGTTTGGATCCACTCTTGGAGGTGGCCCTCGAAACAGAATCGGAATTGTCGTCCGCCGCGAAGGAAGCCTTGGCGGCCCTCCCAGGCGAGACCGTGGACAAAGACATCGTTGCCCGACTTGCCAAAGCGGAAGGAAAATCGTACCCGCTCCTGATCGAGCTGATCGGGCAGCGGCAGATTGAAGCCAGTGACGCCTTGCTCAAGGCCATCAAGCATTCTGACCCTGCGGTCCGCAATTCCGCCCTGACGTCGCTGGGAAATACGGCCTCCCAAAAGTACTTGTCCGTGCTCATCACCCAAGTCGTGTCTACCACTTCGGAGAGCGATGGCGAAGTAGCTCAGAAGGCCCTGAAAGCAGCTGCCACCCGCATGCCGGATCGCGAAGGGTGTGCGGCAGAGTTGGCGGCTGCCGTGGATCGCTCGACCGGCCCTACCAAGATCGTCCTCTTGGATATTGTGGGAGCGGTGGGAGGGCCAAAGGCCCTGGCGGCCGTTGGCGCGGCGGCCAAGAGCTCGGATGCCGCGCTCCAAGATGCCGGCAGCCGCTTGCTCGGCGAGTGGACAACCGTCGATGCCGCGCCGGTTCTGCTCAGCGTGGCTAAGGGGGGCGGCAAATTTCAAACCCGTGCCCTTCGAGGCTACATCGGCATCGCCCAGAAGTTCATCATGTCGGACGAGCAGCGAGCCCAGATGTGCACCAGTGCGTTTGAACTCGCGAAACAGCCCGCGGAACGCAAGCTCATTATGGACGTACTCAAGCGTTATCCAAATCTGGACATGCTGAAGGCAGCCGTCAAAGCCATGGAAAGCCCCGAGCTGAAAAAGGACGCATCCGAAGCTGCCTTGGCCATTTCGCAGAAGCTTACGAAAACGGACGAGGTGAAGGCGATATTGTCGAAGGCCGGCCTGGATAAGTGATGTCGCAAGAAGCTATTTCTGCTGAATTTGGACAATCAATTCCGGCGGCAGACCCGTCGAAGCGGTCAGGGCGGCAGCGGACTGGGCCAATTCGTTGAGTAGGTCCAACTGCGACTGCTGGGCGGCCAGCAAACTGGTACGGGCCGTGACAATCCTGAGAATGTCGACTTCGCCCGCTTGGAATTGGGCTTCGAGCTTGGAGAGTTCCTCGGGAAGTTCGCTGTTACCAGACTGTGTGGCGACCAGCCTGCGGGCTTGCTCGTAGCGGTCGATGGCCCCCTGCGCTTCCAGAGACCCCCTGGCGAAAAGCTGCTGCCACGCGGCCTGGCGCTGATTGACCTCCGCGACTCGTTGGCGCACCAGCGGCTGGCCGCTATTGAGCAGGGGGAGATCGGTTTGCGCCCGAAATCCCCAGAGCGTCGCCCCGCCGTCGGTCCGCTGGTAATAGGGACCAATTTGCAAATCGGGAACCCGGTTGGCGTGGGCCAGGTTGAGGTTGGCCCGCGAGGCATCGAAATCGGACTGCGCCGCCAGCACATCGGGACGGTTTGCGGCCAATTGTCCGGCAAGCTGCGCCCCGTCCCCAATCGCCCAGTCATCGTGGCCTGGCTGGTTCTGCGCGGCGGCCGCGGCAGCGGATGAAAACTGCAAGTCCGCCAGGCTGCCGCGAAGCTCCAGAGGCGCCTCGATGGGATAGCCCAATTGCCGCCGAAGGTCGAGCAGCGCGGTTTGGTAGTTGGCTTCCGCCAATTCCGCCCGGCGGCGAGCGGCTGCTTCATCGAGCCGCGCAATCGCCACATCGGATTTGGAAAGCGCGCCGGCGGCCAGTTGCTTTTCGGAAATTCCCAGCACCTCGCGGCTCAGATTGGCATTCTCGCGGAGAATGTCGCGCTGGCCACGCTGATAGAGGGCGAGAAAAAACAGCCGCTCGGTTTGGGCAACCGTTTGCAGCTCCACTTGCACGATGTTCCACCGCGTGCCGTTGAGGATCGATTGAGCCGCCGCCTGGCGATGCTGCCGCTGATGGGCGAGCTGCAAGGTCTGCATCAGCAATACATAGTGCGCGGTCGAGCCGATAGTCCCATCCTGCAGCTGCGGATCGGGGGTGACCTGAATCTGAACCGACGGATTGAACGGGTAGGTCTCGGCAACACCTAGCGCTCCCAGGCTCACTCCCTCGGCGTGCCGGGCGGCGATGAGGTCTGGGTTTTGAGCCAGGGCAAGCGCTGCGGCATCGAGTAACGACAACGACTCCGCGGCAACCTGCGGCGGAGAAGATTGGGCAGCGCTTTGGGGAGCAGACTCTTGGCGCGCCGTAGCGGGAAGCTCCTCGATAACGAGAGGTGGCACCAGGACGGGAGGTTGTTGATCGGTTGCCTTGGGCGCGCGTGGCACCGCAAGCGACTGGCATCCAGCCAGAATCGCCAGCAAGATCACAGGTGCGTAGCGCACTCGCCGCATGCAGCGTCCATGCTATCGCGAAGGAAATCGACTTTGCCGCTTAGTCTGTTTCGGCAAGCTGCGCAGACCTCAATCACCTAAAATGTGCGGCAAAGTGCTAGCTATCGCTCGGCCCGTGATTGGACTCGGCCAAATCTCGCGTAGATGGGGGGCAAGAGGAACAGGTTGAGAAGCGTGGAGGTGACCAGGCCCCCGAGGATTACCACAGCGAGTGGATATTCGATTTCATGGCCTGGTTTGTTGCCGGCGATGACGAGGGGGACCAGAGCCAGACCCGTGGCGAGGGCGGTCATCAAGATGGGGATGAGCCGCTCTTCCGCGCCGCGGAGAACCATTGCCGTGCTGAAGGATTCCCCTTCCTCCAGTTCGAGATGGCGAAAGTGGCTGACGAGCATGATGCCGTTGCGGGCGGCGATGCCGAGGACGGTGACGAAACCAACGAATGAGCCCAGGGAGAGAGCGCCTCCTTGCATTGCCGCCGCCAGAACGCCCCCGATCAGTGCGAAGGGAATGGTGAACGCCACAATGGCCGTCAGCCGCCAGGATTGAAAATCCATGTGCAGGAGCAGCACAATGCCCAAGAGCGCCAGGCCGCCGAGCATGATCAGCCGCCACCACGAGGCTTGGAGGGCGGCATATTCACCCAGGAACTCCGGGTGATAGCCGCGGTCAAAGGAGAGTTCCTTCACTTGGGCTTCAATTTCGCGGGCCACGCTCCCCAAATCTCTGCCAGTTGCGTTGCAGGTGATGTCGAGACGGCGAGACGCCGATTCGCGCTTGATTTCGTTGGGGGCGGGGACCATCCGCAGATCCGCGACTTCTCCTAGCGGCACATGGCCTCCTTGAGGCAGATCGATGGGCAGGCGGCTGAGGGACGCGATGTCGGTGCGGACTTCGGGGGTGCCGCGGACGACGACGTCGAAACTCATCTGGTCCTGATAGACTTCGCCGACCTTGGTTCCCTTCACAAGAGTCGCTACCGCCTGGCGCACCTGTCCCGGCGTGAGGCCAAAGCGAGCGATGGGACCGGACTTGGGGCGGACCTGCAACTGTGGCACCAGAACCTGCGCTTCGACCTTCAGGTTCTGCACGCCCTCCACTTTCGCCATGACCGCTTTGATTTCTTCCCCCTTGGCCCGGAGCACGGCCAGATCGGGGCCGTAAACGCGGACGACAATGGACGCCCCCGTGCCGGTGATGACTTCCTTGATTCGCTCCTTGAGGTAGGTAAGCAAGTCGCGGTACAAGCCGGGATAGCCGTCGACGACCTTTTGGATTTTGGCGATAGTCTCAGGCATATCTACACTGGGATCAACGCTAATCCACAGCTCGGTGAAGTTGGGGCCGACCACTTCATCGGCCACTTCGGCCCGCCCGATGTGCGAGCCGAAGTTTCGGACTCCTTCGATGGCCCGCAATTCCTTGCTGGCCTGAATGGTGACCCGCTGCATGGAGTCGAGCGAGGCTCCGGGCTTTTCGACCCAGTGCATCAGAAAGTCGGTCTCCTGAAAGTTGGGCAGGAACTCTACCCCCATTTGCGATACGGCGAGGCCCGTGACCGCGAACGCGAACAAAAGAACCCCAATCGAACTTGACGGCCGGTGAATAATGGGGATCAGCAGTGTGCGATAGAGCCGTTTGAGAAAGCCGCTGAGAGGGGCTTCCTTGCGACGCTCCTGAGCCCCCGGCAGCAGCATCAGCGAGAGGGCCGGTGTAACGGTCAGGGCGACGAGAAGCGAGGCGAGGATCGCCAGAATGTAGGCAATGGCAAGCGGTCGAAAGAACGAGCCGGCGATGCCTGGCAGAAAAATGATCGGAACGAAGACGAGCGTCACAATCAGGCTGGCGTAAACGACCGCGCTCCGCACTTCCAGCGAAGCGGCCAGCACCACTTGATAGGCGGGCAGGGGGCTTTCGAGCAGCCGGTTAAGGCGGAGGCGGCGGAGAATGTTTTCCACATCGATGATGGCGTCGTCCACCACTTCCCCCAGCGCGATGACCAGGCCAGCAATGACCATCGTGTTCATCGTCCCCCCCCAGTAATGCAACACGAGCGCGGCAGCTATCAGTGACAGGGGAATGGCGGTGATGCTGATCAGGGCGGTCCGCCAGTCGAACAAGAAGATGACCAGAATCACAATCACCAGGAGACAGCCAATGGCCATCGCCCAGCCGAGGTTGTGGAGCGAGCGTTCGATGAATGTGGCGGGACGGAATATGGTGGGGTCGTATTTCGCGTCCTTGAGGCCGGGTTCCAGGGCCTCCATTGCCTCCTCCACCTTGCGAGTTACCTCTAGCGTGTTTCCCCAAGGTTGCTTTTCCACGATGAGCAACAGGCCGGGACCATCGTTGATGACAGCATCACCAATCGGGGGCGGAAAACCTTCCTGCACTTGGGCCACATCCGCCAGACGAAGCGGAGCCGAGCCGCGGAAGTCAACCAGGACCTCACCCAGGTCAGCGGCTCCGCGGATGTCGACAAGCTGGGCGACGGCGATGCGCTGGTTGGGGGTATCCATGAATCCGCCGCCGACCAGCGTGGTGGCGTCCGCCGCCGCCCTTTCCACCGCGCCGAGCGTTACGCCATGCGCCCGCAGCCGATCGGGCTCGACGATGACCTGGAATTGACGATCGCGCTGGCCCCAGATGGCCACATTCGCGACGCCGGGAATCGCCATCAGACGGGGGCGGATTGTCCACTTGGCCAGCGTCGTCAACTCCATTTGGCTAAGTTTGTCCTTGCCTGTGGAATCCTTGTCCGACCAAATGCCAATCTTCAGCACCCGACTGGTGGAGGAGAGGGGGGAGAGGATGACCGGCGGATGAGCGACTTTGGGGAGGCGGGGCGTTTCCGTGGCCAGACGTTCTTGCACCAGTTGACGGGCCCGAATCAGGTCGGTCCCTTCCCGAAAAATGAGGACAACGGAAGACAGGCCGAGCACCGATTTCGAGCGAATCGTTTTGAGCCAGGGTGTGCCATTGAGGGCGTTCTCCAGCGGCATTGTGACCAGGCTTTCGACCTGGTCGGTGGAAAGGCCGGGGGCTTCCGTTTGTATTTCCACGAGCGGTGGAGCGAACTCGGGAAAGACATCCAGCGGCGTGTCTTGCAGCGTCCGCAGGCCCAACACAATCAGCAGAATGGAAAGCGCGAGCACAATCACCCGCAGCCGCAACGAAGTAGACACAAGCCAGCTCATGGGACATCACTTGGCAAAGCCGAACTCCGTGCCAAACAATTCCACGGCACCGGCCGTGACCACTTTTGTTCCCGCCTTCGGTCCTTCCTTCAGCACAGCCGAAGTGCCGGAGACATGTTGCACCTGCACGCGGCGGCGGACATAGGTCCGCTCAGCGGTCTGTTCGTAGAGCCAGGTGCCGCCGTGAATGTCGTGCATGATGGCGGACCAGGGGACGACGAGGCTTAGTGTCTCACCTTTCCGTGGAAGCTCTGCGGAGATGCGCTCGCCGGGACGGTAGTTGCCATCAGGATTGGGAATCTCGAAGTACAGGTCGACGGTTGTGGACAGGAGAACGGCGGTCGGCGGAGCGGCGGCCTGTTTGGCAACTACGCCACGGCTCGTTGATTGGGCCGCCAGGCTGCGGACGGTGGCCGTGCCGGCTGCCTGCAGCTCGGCGGCGTCACCCGCATAGACGGGAACCCGGACCCAGAGGGGATCGACCTTCATCACTTCAAAGAGCGGGGCGGCAGCAGAAACGACTTCGCCGGGGGCGACATGCATGGCACGGATCATCCCCGGGAGTGGAGCTTCGATCAAAATCGAGGGCAGCGCATTTGCCGATTCACCCTCCAGGTTCAGCTCGTCCATCAACTTCTTGCGCGACTGCGCGGCCTCCAACCCCTTCTCCGCAAGCTGCGCCTGAGCCTTGGCATCGTCCACCGCACGAACAGTCCCGGCTCCATCCTGAAGCAGGCGTTCCGCCCGGTCGAGGGCAATCTTCGCGGCCTCTTGCTGCACCAAAACCTGTGCGACTTGATTGGCCGCATCGATCCGCGCCGTGGCGATGGCGTTGCGAGACTCCGCATAGCGGACGCGCTCGGCCAGTGTCAGCGCTTCACGTTCCGGCGTGATGAGGGGCTGGAGCTTGAAAATCGGCTGCTTCGCGGCGACAACGTCACCGGGCCTGGCAGTTCCCTGGTCCTTCAGCGGTGTATCCAGGGTTCCCGTGAATGGCGCCGATACGATGAGCGAAGCTCCCGGCGGCAGCATAATTTCGCCGCCGTAAATACTGACTCGCGGCATCGGTTTGAGCTCGACCGGCGCGACGGTCAAAGCCAGATGCTTCTCCGCCTCTGCCGTCAGCTTGATGGTGTTCAGATCTCCTTCATTGGCAATGGTGGCAACCGTAGCGGGTGATTCCTTGATCGGCGACGGAGTGGAAGGGCCACAGCCAACCGAGAGCGCCAGCAAGGCCACGGAGCATGTCGCAAGGAAGCAAGTCTTGGGCAGGAACTGATGCTGACTCATGATACACCAACATACTTGGAATCTGGCCCAGTCGCCATGTTTAACAAGTCTAACTCGCAGTGCTGCGGGTCCACTTCACCCTATCTCTGCGGAGCGTTTAGCTTTACAATCTCGCTCGAGTCTGAGCGACCGCTTCGCGGACGATTCCGTGAAGGGGCGAAACAAGAGATACCAGGCAATCAGAATCGTCACGTTGGCTTCTCTCGGAAAGCGCGGCCTATGTCACTCCCCGAAATCCTTGCCGCCATTCCGCATCGCCCACCGATGCTGCTGGTCGATGAAATCGTGGAGCGCGGGGAAAATCGAATCGTCTGCAAAAAGACTTTTCGGGCCGAGGAATTCTTTTTCCAGGGGCATTATCCCAACTTCCCTATCGTTCCCGGAGTCATCCTTTGCGAAGCGGCTATGCAAGCCGGCGCAGTTCTTCTGAGCAGTCAAATTACCCAGGGCCAAAAGGTTCCCGTGGCGGGCCGGCTGAAGGACGTGAAGTTTAAGAAGATGGTCCGGCCAGGGGAGTCCATCCTGATCGAAGCGACCCTGAACGAACGGGTGCAGGACGCGTATTTTCTCTCGGCTCAAGTCTCAATGGACGGCAAACTGGTCGTGACCTTGAAGTTCGTGGTCACCATGGCGGCACCGGTGGCGTAGCAGCCTTTCGGCAGGCGGCGGCACAAGGGTATCCTGTTGGATATGGACTACCTCGCTCTTACCGGAAAATCGTTCCTCGTCTTCGGCGTGGCCAACAAGAAGTCCGTGGCCTGGCACGTAGGCAAGGCGCTATCCGAATGCGGAGCGAAAGTGACCTATGTCGTTCGCAGCCCTGAGCGGAAGGAGAGTGTTGCGAAGCTACTCGCCGGGAGCGACGTGCTGGTTTGCGATGTGGAACACGAGGAGCAGATTGCCGGGTTGCGGGATGAGCTGGCCGCGAAGGGTTGCAAGTTTCATGGCTTGCTGCACTCCATAGCTTTTGCGGACTACACCGACGGGATGAAGCCGTTTCATGAGACACCCAAGCGGGCTTTCTTGCGGGCGATGGACATTTCCTGCTACTCGCTCATCGCCGTTTCCAACGCCCTCAAGGAATTGCTGGAGCCCGATGCCTCGGTCGTGACCGTCTCCATCTCCACGACTCGCATGGCCAGCGAAAACTACGGTTACATGGCCCCCATCAAGGCGGCCCTCGATTCCTCGTTGGCTTTCCTGACGAAATCCTTCAGCCGCTTCTCAAAGGTGCGGTTTAACGCCGTCGCCCCCGGCCTCTTAAAAACCTCCGCCTCCGCCGGCATCCCCGGCTACGTCGAGTCCTACCTTTACGCCGAGCGGATCATCCCCCGCAAACTGGCCGTTCAGACCCAGGAAGCCGCCGACGTAGCCCTGTTTCTGCTTAGCCCCAAGAGCAGCGGCATCGTGGCCCAGAACATCGTGGTGGATGCAGGGATGAGCATCAATTATTTTGATGCCGATGCGGTGAAGAGGGGGATGCGAGAATAGGTCGCTCGGTGGCGGTTAATTTCACCGGGGAACTTCGGTTAGAAGGGTGCGGCTCATGGCCCTTGGGGGGCTGGTTGTGGCCAATTATAATCGTCGCTACCGAAAGGGTTTTCGATGCGGATTGGCGCTGTTTCTTACCTCAATACGAAGCCGTTGGTGTACTCGCTGGCGGCTCTTGCGCCAGGGGCCGAGATCGTGTATGACCTGCCGAGCCGCCTGGCGGATGAGTTGGCCGCGGGGAATCTGGATGTGGCCCTCATTCCGTCTATCGAATACTTCCAGAACCCCGATTACGCCATCATTTCCGATGCTTGCATCGGCTGCCGAGGGCCGGTGCTGAGCGTGAAGCTGCTCAGCCGAGTACCGATGGAAAAGATTCGGACTTTGGCGCTCGACGAGGGCTCGCGGACGAGCGTGGCCCTGGTTCGCATCTTGCTCAAGGAACGATACAGCCTGTCGCCTCAATTATTACCGTTTCCGCTTGGCGTTGCGGCGGAAAATGTTGAGACGGATGCCGTGCTGATGATTGGGGACCGGGCAATGCATCCCCCGACAGGATTTGTCCAGGAATGGGATCTTGGTGACGAATGGTGTCGCTGGGCGGAATTGCCGTTTGTGTTTGCGATGTGGGTGGCACGGAAGGGAATGCTGTCCGAACTGGGCGAGATCAAAATCGCGCTGTCGCACGCTAGAGATGCAGGAGTTGAAAGCCTGGAGGAAATTGCGAAACGCGAATCCGCCGGCGTGGGGTTGGACGACAAACAGTGCCTGTCGTACCTGCGAGACAATTTGTACTTCTTTCTCGGTTCCCGCGAGCAGCGCGGGTTGCAGTTATTTCGGGAGCACGCAATGAGGATGGGTCTGGCGCCTGTAGTCCCTACTTGCCGAACGGGTGTTCGAATCGCTCCCCCACTTCGAGACGCCAAGGTAGAGCTTTCATGATTGACCGCATCCTCGACAAAGCCGTTGCCGGCGAACGCCTTTCCCCCGAAGAAGGGTTGGCACTCGTCCAGTCCCACGACCTGGCCGCCATCGGCCGGGCCGCGGAGGCGGTGACTCGCCGTTTGCATCCGGAGCCCATCCGCACCTACAACATCGACCGGAACATCAACTACACCAACGTCTGCACCGCGGTCTGCGACTTCTGCGCCTTTTATCGCAAGCCCAAGAGCGACGAGGGATACGTGCTGCCGCGGGAAGTGTTGCTGAAAAAAGTGGAGGAGACAGTTGCCCTGGGCGGGGATCAGATTCTGATGCAGGGAGGGCTCCATCCGGACTTCAAGCTGGCCTGGTACGAAGAGCTGCTGAGCGACATCAAATCGCACTTTCCCCAGGTCAACATCCACGGCTTCAGCCCGCCGGAGTTGTACGCTTTCACCAAGGTCAACAAGCTGGATATCCGCACCGTCTTGCAGCGGCTAAAAGCGGCTGGGCTGGGAAGTATTCCCGGCGGCGGGGCGGAAATCCTGGTGGACCGAGTTCGCAAGGAGATCACTCGGGGCAAGGTGCTGACTGACGACTGGTTGAATGTGATGCGAGTCTGGCACGAGCTCGGAAGCGTCTCCAGCGTGACCATGATGTTTGGCCACGTCGAGACTCTCGCCGAACGGATTGAACACCTGGAGCGGGTGCGGCAGTTGCAGGACGAGACCGGCGGCTTCACGGCATTCATCTGCTGGACGTTCCAGCCCGAGCACACCGATATGGCCCAAATTCCGCCGGCCGGTTCGTTCGACTACCTCAAGACCCAAGCCGTCAGCAGGCTGTATTTGGATAACATCCCCAACATCCAATCGAGTTGGGTGACGCAGGGACTGAAAATGGGACAGCTCGCCCTGCTCTTCGGTGCCAACGACATGGGAAGCCTGATGATTGAAGAAAACGTCGTCGCCGAAGCGGGAACCGTTCACTTCCTCACGCTGCAGCAAATCCGGGACTCAATCAGCGAGCTCGGGTTCATACCACGCCAACGGAATGTGCGGTACGACTTTGTTTCGCTCGACCAGGAGCATTTCGCGATCGAAGCCAACAGTAAGCCCAAGCTGGTGGAGCTGGTGCAACTGGCGAGCTAACGTCCCCATTAAGGGGCACTCCCCGGCGAATCAGGCCCGGCGGCTTATCATCTGGCTTGATTCGCGGATTCATGAAACCCTTTTTGATACATTTTTGCGTGAGAATTCTGCCAGAACTCCTTTCCCATTCACCACTTGGGCCGAACGGCCGATCTCCGTTTTGGTCTGAATCACCCGTTTCTTGATTCATGAATCACGCCACCCTTCCGGGGGAAGTATTCGTGAATTGATAAGCTATTTTTCACGTCCAGCGACACCATCCCCCAGCCTCGCAGCGGCACAATCCCTTCCCTTACGACCGAGTTGCCAAAGAGCATTCGCTGGAGTCCCGCCTTCAGACGGCCCGAAAGCCCGGTGCGAAACACCGCACCCCTTAGATGCTCGGCAGTGGCTATTTATTCACGTATGCAAAAGATTATTTTCCGCTTGGCGCGGTACAGCCTCACACCCTTCTGTCGAGTGCAACTTGCCCATTGTCGCGTGAGTGTACCTGTCCCCATACCGCATCTCGCATGCGGCTTCGCTTGGTTTCGGGCCTATTCTTCAGGATGGACAAACTTGCCAGCCTTGGCGGCCATGCCTAACTCATGCACAAGGTTACGCCGGGATGTACTCTCCTCTCGAAGTTCCTTGATTAGTTGGTACACATCCATCCACTGTTTTTTCTGTTTCGCATCGTAGGCGAGCGTGATCGCAAGGTGATCCCGCCGAACCGAATCCAGGCCACGCTGCAGTTCTTCAAAAGCGGCGACATGGGTTACGGCTCGGTCCCCTAACATCCCTGATTCCCTGAATTTGTCGGTGGCAACTTTTCGAGCAAATGAATCCCGTATCAAGCCCCCCTCCAGATCCTTAGCCAGATCCGAAACTAACTCGATTCCAGGTTCCGTTGGAACCAATTGATCCAAAATGATCCAAAGAATCCTGCTGTTGTTGTGAATTAGAGTTACCTGGTCCGCACTTCGCTCCTCGACCGAAATAGCGATCGGTTCCGTTACATATTCGCCGATTGGACACTTCACTCGTGCGCGCAATTCGTGTGTACCAACCGCAGCGAACACTAGTCCACCCTTGCCATCGCGAAATGCGCTGCCGAATTTTGCAAAAGACCGCTTGCCCTCAAGCTGAGTTTCGCCTTCCAAATAGCCCTCGGTTTGGGCAGAGTGAATTCGCATGACTTTCCAATCCAAGCCTTTTTTTTCCTTCTCGGCCTTGATTCGATGCTCCATGCGTATAATAAGTCCTTGAACGTCGAGAGATGTTGATAGCGTGACGGTGGAAACTCCGTTGTTAGCGATGACAACTTTATAGGGACAATAGTCCCCGGCAAGGAGTTTTTTTGCAGCGACCTCCATCTTGACGCTGATCGGTTTATCACTCGCTATCGCGCCGCGCGGCATGGCAGCCAACGACAGCACAACCCATGTAGCCGAGGCCACTTGCAGGAAGTAACTCATGAGCAAATCCCTGAGGGACGAGAAAGTTGGGATTCACAAATCCTCAGAGAAGGAAAAGGTGTCAGGAACCTTTGATTGGAAATGTTGACCAAAACGCTCCCCGATCAGCGTGATTGTGATAGCGGGCCAGGGAATTGCAAGCAAATTCTTGTCAAGAGTGCCGCGTGCTGATTCTACACGTACACAAACCGCCCCGGATTGAGAATGTTCTTCGGGTCGAACTTCTGCTTCACCGCCGACATCAGGGTAAACGGCGCATCGAGCCCGCCCCACGCACTTTGATGGGTCATCTCGTTGCCCGAAGGGTTTGAAAGGACCATCAGGCTGCCATGCTGAAGAGCGGCGGCGGGTTGCAGATTGCCGACGAGTGCTCGCGAAAGACCTTCCTTGGGGAAGGTGGAGAGGCGGGCGATGACAATCCCGTTGCCGGCGTGAGATTGAATCGACGCTTGCGGGTCGAGCGCGCGAAGGGCGTCGATGAACCTTGTCACGCCGCTGGGGACGACACTGGCCTTGAGAACCAAAGGTGCATTCCCCACGGTGGGAAAGTCCACTAGCTTTTTCCAGAAGTCGGCGGCGTCACCGATGGTGATAGGGGCTTCGACTCCCTGCTGGCACCATTCGTCGTGCATTCGGCCGATCATCCATTCGACCTCGGTGGCTGAGCCTTCCAGGCCGACCACAAGGTAGAGTTTTTCGGGACCGCTGGCGCCGGCAAGGGTTTTGAGGGCCGGCTCGGCATCCCAGACGGGGCCCGAGAGAAGCTCAATCGCCGCTGGAGTCGTGGCGGAATTGACGAGCGCGGCGAGGAGTTTTTCGGCCTGCCGAGTGGACTGCACGGCGCAGGCCATGAGCGTGAACTGCTCCAAGAGCGGCCGGACCTTGAACGTCACCTGCGTGACGATGCCCAGGGTTCCCAGCGAGCCGGTCAGCAGCTTGCAAAAGTCGTAGCCGGCGACGTTTTTGACAACTCGGCCTCCTCCCTTGAAGGCCATGCCGCGGCCGTCCACGGCCGAGATGCCGATCACATAGTCCCGCACGGTGCCACAGCCGTACCGCATCGGGCCATTCCAGTTGGTCGCGACCATACCGCCGACCGTGGCCTTCTCGGCGAGTGGCACCCCCAACGGCAGGCGCTGTCCTTCCTTGGCAAGGAGGTCGGACAGCGACTTCATCGTGACGCCGGATTCCACCGTGACCGTCATGTCGCGGGCCGGATAATCGACGATGCGATTCAGCCCAGCGAGCGACAATCCGCTCCCCGGTGTCTTCGCCGGCAGGCCGAAATCGAGGCTGGTGCCGCCGCCGATGGGATAGATCGCGGAGCCAACTCCATATGCCTCCGCCACGGCAGCGGCCAGCTCGGCCTGGTCGGCGGGAGCGAGAGTCGTCTTGATGGGGAGGTCAGCCACAGGACCATGTTAGGCCGTCACCGTAGGACGTGCCAGGAGTAGTTCTGGCGCTGCTATCGAGTCTCTCTTTTCCAAAATAAGTGTGAGTCCGAATATACCGATTGTGCGGAGGATTCATTTGACTCAAGAGCGTGACTCGCAATTGTCCTCTTGCTGGCAACATTCGCCAACCGAGCCCGGCGCAGCTTCAAACTAGAATGAAAGTCCAGCGTCTCGCCGGCTCTTGATTTGCCGCCAGCGGTTGAATTAGGAGTCAGGCACCTCGCAGCAACCCTCCATTCGCTGACAAGCTCGCAAGGGGCTCGGAGCCAGACCCCTTTTTCAAACGCATGTCTCTCTTAACTCCGGATTCAGCGCAGGAAGCGTTACACGATGCAGCAGCGCGCGCCGAGGCATCGCCGCCGTCGGAGTCCTCTAGCCGAATGCGACGCCTGCCGCGCGCTGTTTTGTGGGTAATGCTCGGCCGCGGGCTGGGTATCGGCAGTACGCTCCTGGCCACCATCATCGTGCCGCGGTTTCTTGCGCCGCCCGAGTTCGGCGAGTTGACTAGCCTGCTGAGCGTCATCACTTTCGCCGCCATCATGGCACAGTTTGGCCTGGGACATACCTGCGTCCGATTTCTGGCCGAAAGCCTGGTCCAGCATAACCACAGCCGAATCCGTCGGACGCTCCGCCTGGCAACTGTTGTGCTCTTGGTCGCATCCCTCACGACCTGCGGCATCACGGCTCTGCTGCTGGGACTGTTTGGCGAGAAGATATGGCACTTGCAAAACGTCGCATGGCTCATCCCATTGGCCGTAACGCTCATCCTGCTCATGGCATGGCAGCAGTTTTCGGCGGAATCTCTGCGTGGCCTGCACGAGCTCCGTTGGGCCAGTCTCCTGAGCGGCGGTACCTTCGGCGGCCCGTTGCCGGTGCTCTTGTTCCTGGGAATCCTGGCGTGCGTCGCCCTTCAGTTCCAACCGACCATCACGATCACTCTCGCCTGCCAGATTGCCGGGAGCGGAGTCTCCCTGCTGGTCAGCATTCTCTGCCTGCGAGCCACGGTACGTTCCGTCTCCAAGGACTCGGTGGTCTCGGCAGCGACTTCTTTCCCGCCGCTGACACTCCCCAGCCTGCTACAGGTCTCCCTGCCGATGGCCGTCTTCCACTTCTTCATCATGGTGATGCAGACCGCGGACATTTGGATTGCCGCGAGCTTTGTTTCGAAGGAAGAGGTCGCGGTTTATGGCGTTGCCCGCCGTTATCTGGTGCTGCTGAATGTCCCCACACAGCTCGCCGTCAGCACCGTCTTATCGTCCATTCCCGATCTGGTCGCCCGCGGCCAGCACCGTGAGCTACAAACACTGCTCCGCCGCTCGGCTACGCTTACCGCCATTGCCACGACTGCCGCCGCCCTGTTCTGTCTGTTGGCGGGGGGATGGCTGATGGGAACGCTCAGCGGCTCGTACTATCAAAAAGGGGCGACGGCTCTCGCCATTTTGAGCTTGGGGCAGATTGCCGTTTCGCTGGCGGGGACGGGGGGAATGACGCTGGCCATGACGGGTCGGCAGACGGCAGCAATGTGGATTTGCTGCGCGACGGCGGCGCTGCTCTGCATCGCCGGCTCATTTGCCGCCAAGCGCTGGGGCATCGAGGCAATTGCCGCGGTCGCCGCCGGCGCGCTCGCCCTGGAAGCCGGCCTGGAATGGCTGGTTTGCGGCCGCCTGACGGGAATCTGGACGCATGCGGATTTCCGACCGGCGACGCTGCGGTCGCTTGCGGCGGGACTGGCAACGTGGCGAAAGCTCACTGGCAATTCCGCGGAGGCCTCTTAAGGTATTCACATGCTCTTGCGTTCGCTGTCCGCACTCGGAAAATCTGTGATTGCCAGCTCGCTGCGCGTGCTGCCCGGAAAGAGCGCCACTTTTGCCCGCCGCTGGCTGGCGTGGGAGTTCTTACGCGGAGATGCCGAGACTATCACTTTCCAGCGGGACGGATTTACCTGGTCGGTCTTCACGCATGACATCGTCGGCCGCTCGCTCTACATTCGCGGCGACTTCCAGCTCGAGACCCTCCCGCCGCTGCTGAATTGGCTGAAAATCAACCGCCCGCAATTTGGCGATCAGTCCACCATCATCAACATCGGGGCTAACATCGGCGACACGGCCCTGCCCCTCGCTAAGGCCAGCGGCAAAAAGATCATCGCCTGCGAGCCGGTGCCGCGAACGCTTGAGCTGCTTCGCAAGAATGTCGAGCTCAATCAAATGGCCGGCCGGATCGACTGCCGGCAAGTCGCGATCGCGACGCAAGCGGGGACAATCGAGATGCTCGCTCCCCAGGACAGCGGGCACAGCGAAGTGAAGAGTCAAAACGGCAAGCAAGGCTTTGATGGCCGATATGGCAAAGGAGAGTGGCAAGTCACGCAAGTCCCTTCGCTGTTGCTTGACCAACTTGTGATTCAATCTGGCTTACGGCCAGACGAAGTCGCACTCGTCTGGAGCGATACACAAGGTTTTGAAAGCGAAGTCATCGCCTCCGGAACATCTCTCTGGAAAGCCGGCGTGCCGCTGTGGGTGGAAGTCGCGCCCCAGGCCCTGGAAATTCACGGCGGCCTGGCCCGTTTTGAAGCTCTCTGCCGGGAGCACTTTCGCCAGATTGTTCTCGATGAGCAGTTTTTGGATGCGGGCCGCGAGATGGCCCCACATCCCATTGACCGCATCGCGGAAGTCCTGCGCAAACTTCAGCAAGGGAAAGATCGCCGCGGTCGCGACGAGCAGGACGTGCTGCTGATTCCGTAACTACCTTCCCCCCAGCGCCTTCACCCACCGCTGCTGCAACTGCGGCACGGTCTCGCCGTAGCCTTTTTCCAGGGCTTCCGCGCTTCCCAGGCCACTTTTGGTTTCCTTGATGAAGTCCAGAAACTTCTGCGGCTTGTATTGGATGAGGAACGCGACCATGGCGTAGGCGGTGAGATGGTCTTCGGCCTGGTAGTCGCGCAGGAGCTTGGGAAACATGTCATTCCAAGGCTTCAGTCCCCCCGCGGCAGCCAGGCGGCGGACGGCCAGGGACCAGTCGGGATCAATCTGCAAGTTGTTGAGTGCATACTCCAGAGAGTTGACGCGATTGGCCTTGAGCGTCATGTTTTCGCAGTAAGCCGAGTAGCCGACATTGAGCCACGGCGGATCCTTGTATCCACAGGCGGTGCGAATCTGAAACGCCGCCATCAAGGCCACTCCCTGATGTTCCGGCGGCGGACCTTCGGGTGAATAGCGATAGAAGATGGTGTCCTTGACCCAGGTCCCCGCCACTTCGCCAACTAGCGACCAGTCCTGCCGGGCCGGCCCGAACACCGGGTCGGCCTTGAGCAAGTTCACAAACTGCAAATAGTTCGGCTTCTGAAAGAGGATGATGATATTGCAATTGGCGGGAGTGGTGCTCGTTAATTCCAGCGAACCGGTCAACCCTTCAATGTGCTGATTCATCGCTTCCAGGGCTAGCGCCACCCGCTGCGTGTCGGTCGGCGGCAATTGGCTGTGAAGAGCGGCCCGGCGGTTTTCCGCCCGCACCAATGGCCAGTTTGTCTTTTTCTCCCAGTCCACATGTACTTCCATGGCCGTCTTGAGACGGAGATCTTCCGCGGCGGCGAATTCGGCATTGGCCGCGTCAGGCTTGCAATTGGGACAATACTGCTCGCGCACCGCCAGCGCCCCCTTCGGGACCGGCTGACCTTCCATCCAGACGTAGGGCTGCGGATTCTTGAGCGGCACCAGCCCGCGCCCGCGGCAGACCTCGCAATCGGCGGTAGCGGGAGGAGGCCCCTTGGCTGCCGGCTTCTTGGGCTCCATTTTCTTGCCACCGGTTTTGGGAGCGGCCTTATCGGGTTTGGTCTTTTCTTTAGCGTGGGGAACCTTGGCCGGTTCAGGTTCTTGAGCAGTGGGCTTTTCGGGAACAGGCGTTTCAGGAGCAGGCTGTTCAGGTGTTGGTGTTTCAGGCGCGGGTTTCGCGGCCGGTATCTCGGATACGGAACTGGGAGTCTCCGGCACGGGAGTGGTTGGCGGCTCGGGCGTTGGCTCGGTGGGAAGGGTCGGTGTTGTTGTGCTGGGCGGCGAGACATCGGCAGCCGCGGTCACCGGGGGTACGGTATTGGTGTGCTCGGTGATCGCTGGAGGTTCAGCGGCTGGTGCCTGCGACTTAGTGGTGGCCTTGTTCTTCTCTTCGCCTGTCTTGGGAGAGCGAGCGACCAACTTTGAAGGGCCACCGGGAGATCCCACTTTCAGTACGTATCCGATACTCGCCAGGACGGCAACCGCCAGCAAACCGATGCCACCACCAATCCACAGACCAGAGTTGTTCTTCGCCGGTTCTGTCTTTCTGCCCCCTCTGCTTCGAGCAGCGGATGAGTCGAGCGGCGTTACTGAAAGCAGAAACTTGGGCTCCGGCTTCTCCGGCTCAGCCACCGCTTGCGGCTCGGGCGAGGAAACCGTTGGTTGTTCGTCGGCATAACCTTGATAGATTTCCGGTTCTGGCTCGCTAGCCATCATTGGTGGTTGCTGAACCGAAGAGGGCGGAAGCGGCGGCGGCACTGGGAGGGGAGCCAAGATCAGCTTCGCAGTAACCGTTTCGCCGCTGACCACCAAAGACATTTCCGCTTGGCAAACCGGGCATCGCATCCGCCGCGACTTCGATTGGGGATTCACCCGCAAACGTTTGCTGCAACTTGGGCAGAGGATTTCAGCCATGGAAATCAGCTTAGCCCACAATTGCCGAAAAATCTATCTCGGCCGGGATGCCGCCACACCCACCAAATCATATTCCTGATTCGCCACAATCTGCGTCGGCACAATCTGCCCCGATTTCAGCTTGAAGCGATCGCCGGTGACAAAGACCAGGCCATCCACATCGGGAGCATCTGCTTTCGAGCGGCCGACGAAGACGTTTTTTTCCCCTTCCACCGGCTGGTCGAGAATGACGTCCAGGGTCTTGCCGATCTGAGCCTCGTTCCAAGCGAAAGAGATTTCCTGCTGCACTCCCATCAACTCGTCGCGGCGAGCTTCCTTCACATCCTCGGGCAAGTGGTCGTCGAGTTGGACGGCTGGCGTCCCCGGCTCGTAGGAATAGGTGAAGACCCCCATCCGCTCAAACTTCTGCTCCCGGACAAAGCCGGCCATTTCCTGAAACTGCTCGTCGGTCTCGCCGGGAAAGCCGGTGATGAAGGTGGTCCGCATCGTCAGCTTCGGAATCCGCGAGCGGAGCTTGCCGATGAGGTTCTCCGTTTCGCTCCTGGTCACGCGGCGGGCCATCCGGCGAAGCATCGTATCGTTGATGTGCTGTAACGGCATGTCGATGTACGGCACGATCCGCTTGCTCGCGGCTATCACGTCCGCCAACTCATCGGTGATATACATTGGGTAAAAGTACATCAGCCGAAGCCAGTCGATCCCCTGCACCTCTTCCAGCTTGCGGAGTAGCTCGGTCAGCCGCGGCTCGCCGTAGATATCCTTGCCATAGTAAGTGGTGTCCTGCGCAACGATGATGATTTCCCTCGCCCCGTCGGCGACCAGTTGCTCCGCTTCCTTGATGATCGATTCGATCGGCTTGCTGGCGTGCTTGCCCCGCATCTTGGGAATCGCGCAGAACGTGCAGAGCCGGTCGCAGCCTTCCGAAATCTTGAGATACGCAAAATGCCGGGGCGTGATGCGGAGCCGCTCGGTATCCGGCAGGGCGCGGATCGGCGCGGGCTGAAAGACCGTCCGCTGCTCTTCTAGATTTCCCACGAGCCGATCGGCGACTCGCGTGATTTCCTCGCGGCCAAAAACGCCAACCAGAAAGTCGATGCCCGGACGCTCGATGAGCAAATCTTCCTTCTGCCGCTCCGCCAGGCAGCCCGAGACGATGACCCCCTTGGTCCCGCCGGCCTTTTTCAGGGCCAGCATTTCGTCGATGGCCGAAAAAGACTCCGTCCGCGCCCGCTCGATGAAGCCGCAGGTGTTGACGACCACAAAGTCCGCCCCGTCGGGCTCGCTCACCAGCGTATAGCCGTCAATCTTCAAAAGGCCGAGCATCCGCTCGCTGTCGACCAGGTTCTTCGGACACCCCAGGCTGACGAAGGCGTACGTCCCTTTCGAATCGGTCTTGTTCGGCTGTTCCAGGTACGTACGGGGCAAAGGAGGGCTCCCAGGCAGGGCGGAAGACAATCCCTTAGTTTACGGGAGCCTGCCAATGCTGGGGAGGGGCAAAAAGTCGAAATTCGAATGGCGAATTCCGAATGACGAATGCCAGATGCCAAACTCATTCGTCATTCGCCATTCGAAGTTCGTCATTTTTCCTCCGTGCCACTTCATCCGTCGGATCGAATTCCAGCAGTCGTTTGAATTCGACAACCGCCTCGTCTTTCCGTCCCAATTGTGCGAGCGCGAGAGCTTTCGCCCGCCCGACATCCGGCGAAAACCCGCACAGCCTCTCGTAATCAGTGGCAGCGGTGATGGCCAGTTCGTTCTGTCCCAGTGGCTGAAAAGAGAGTGCACGGATGACATAGACCCCCGGAATTTCAACCGGATCGGTAACGGAATTCAAGCAATCGATCGCGGACTGATACTGGCGGCAGCGAAAATAGAGCCATGCCACATGCAACTGCGATTCCTTATGCAAGTATTCGGGCACGGTTCGCTGATCGGCACTTTGCACGAAGCTGATGGCCCCAGGACTGTCCCCCTGCCTGATGCGCTCCTCGGCCTCCGCTAAGTCGTCGAGGAATTCGCGATGTCCCATGGCCTCCAAGTAGTCCCGATTGGCCCGCAAGGATCCTGCACGAGCCCCTGCCTGGGATCTCCCAACCTGGATGTACTCCCAATCGACAACCGACCAGGAACGCTCGTTCTGCTGGAGCCAAATCCGGCATGGCTCGGAAGTTCCCTTCACCTGCTTGAGAATTACGTCTGCCACTCCCAATCCCTTCTCTGGCAGCCGTTTAAATCCCATCAGACGAATGTCCAGAATATCATCCGGCAGTTGCAGGCTCGTATTGATCTGGGCAACCAGCGCCTTGCGCTCCGTGGCGTCCAGTCGGGGCATGTCCGGATGGTCCTGCATCCGCTGCAGGAAGACATTCACATCCACCAATCGAGCCAAGCCTCCCACGTCGTTGGATTTGGCCGCGGCAACGTACTTCGCTAGCAGCCGTTCCACCATCGGCACGTCTGCGTCGCGCGGCACCTCGACCGGCACCTTAAAGACGGTGCGATATTCCGCTTGCTTCTCCGCGGGCGATTGCCAACTCCCGTTGCCCCCCGCTCCGACAAAGGTTCCCGGATGGTCAATTCTATTGATCAGCCACAGCAGGCCTATCACCCCGAACATAACCGCCAGCACACACGAACCCACCAGGATGCTCCCCATGATGAGCGGCACCCACGATTTTCTGGGTTTCGTGTCGGGGATCAGGACTGCTTCGAGCGGCGGGGAATTGCGATTTGCCATGATGAAGAAGGGAAAATAGAAGTAAACCCGCCTCGAGGGAAGCAGCCTGCATTATGCGAGGCAGGCCAGGGGTAAACAACTGCCTGATGGCGACTGACACCAGCCTAACGCGGATGGCTGCACACGCTTGCTACTTCGTCAGCTCTTCCCAAATCCGCAGGAGCCGGTTGTATTTGGCGAGGCGCTCGCTGCGGGTGATGGAGCCGATTTTGATATAGTCACCACCGATACCGACCGCCAAGTCCGCCAGGAAGTCATCTTCGGTCTCGCCACTGCGGGCGGAGATGATGGTGGTATAGCCGTGGCTTTTGGCGGCCAAGACAGTGTCGAAGGTTTCGCTGAGAGTACCAATCTGGTTGACCTTGATCAGCACGGCGTTGGCCGACTTGGTGTCGATCCCCTTTTGCAAGCGGCGGGCGTTGGTCGCGAACAGGTCGTCGCCGACCAGCTTGACCTTGCTCCCCAGCCTGGCCGTCAGCAATTGCCACCCCTGCCAATCCTCTTCTGCCAGGCCGTCCTCGATGCAGTCGATCGGAAACTCCGCCGCCCACTCCGCCAGCCGTTCCACCATTTCGGCGCTAGTCAGTTTCCTCCCCTGTTCCGCCTTGAGGACGTACGACCCGTTCCGATAGAAGTGCGAGGAGGCCACGTCGAGCGCGAGCGACACATCTTCACCTGGCCGTAGTCCGGCTTGTTCAATCGCCTGCACGACAATCTCCACCGCCTGGCGATTCGATTGCAGCCGGGGGCCATAGCCCCCTTCGTCGCCGACAAGGTACCCCTCGTATCTCTCCTGGCGGAGCAACTCCCCTAGTCGCCGATAGACGCGGACAATCCATTCCAGGCCGACGGGATAGGACGAAGCCCCCTTGGGAATGATGAGGACATCCTGGAAGTCAAGATTTCCCCCGGCGTGCTTGCCGCCGGAAATCATGTTGGTCATGGGGAGCGGAATCCGCGGCGCAAAGGCGAAGTCTCGCGCATGCTCTCCCGCCCGTTCTAGCAGGGAATCGTGGATGTGATGATAAAGAGGAATTCCCTTGGCGTGTGCCGCTGCCCTAGAAACCGCCAGCGAGACCGCCAGGATTGCATTGGCACCAAGATTCCGTTTGTTGGACGTGCTGTCCAGGAACCGCAGAACACCATCCGTGTCTTGCTGGTCGCGAGCGCATTTCCCCGACAGTGCGGAGGCAATGATCCGATTCACGTTTTCCACCGCGCGGCGAACTCCCTGGCCGTCGTACCTCGCGAGGTCCCCATCCCGCAACTCACAAGCTTCCGCCGCGCCGGTGCTGGCACCGCTAGGGACGCTGGCCATGCCAGTGAAGCCTCCCTCCAGATGCACCTCGGCTTCAACCGTCGGCTTGCCGCGGCTGTCGAGGATTTCACGGGCGAGAATGGAGGAAATCTTGGACATTACCCAATCACCTGTCCCACGCAAACGATGTGCTGACCACGAATCACACGGGCCCCCCAGGCCTGGCCGACAATCGCACCTTCCACGCCGGCGCGAACCGGCCACGCGGGCTCATCGATCCGGTCAAAGTCGTGCAGACGGCCGACGATGTCTCCTCTTTTCACGCCCATGCCGCAGGGGAGGACTTCTTCATAATGTCCCGCGAAGGGGGCCGACGTGTAACAGTCGGCATCGACAATGGTGGCCATTTTTTGCGTACCGTCGGCGTGCGCGCCGAAGGGTTTCACTTCGCCGCGAAGCTGGCCGTGGCGGATGGCGGCAGCGAGAATGCCCTGGCGGCCGAAGGCGACCCCTTTGCGCAGGACCGCTTCTCCCCAGCCAAGCTCGGTGCCGACCGTGATTTTTCCCAGCCGCTCGGCCTCGCTCGTCAGCAAGCCAGGGGTCAGATTCTGATAGACCATGATCAGCGGGACGCCGAACCAGCGGGCGGCTTCTTCAGTGGCCTTGGCCAACTCGGGATCGGCAATGGGATGGAAGCTGGCGCAGAGATCGAAACGAATCTGATTGCCGCCGGAATGCAGGTCGAGCACGATGTGGGCATGGGGCCAGATGTGGCAGCGGACAAACTGGGCGATTCGGTGCGTGATGCCGGCGAGCGCCCGGCTCTCGCCCGCCCCGTCCACAAACGCCCGATTGAGATTCACGCGGTCGGCTCCCACGCTGTCGCGGGTGCCTGTGCGAAAGGCCTCGGGATTGAGCACCGGGACCAAAATGATGCGCCCCTGCACATCCTCCAGCTTGATCTCTCCCAGCAAGTTTTTGATAGCCGCCGGCCCTTCGTATTCGTTGCCGTGAGTTGAGCCAAAAGCCACGAGCCCTTTGCCGGGCTGCGCTTTGGGGCCCACGAATACGGTCAATGGAATCGTCTGGACCCCCCACATCGTGTCGTGCTCAAGGCCGACCCAGTAGTCGCGACGGCCAGGGGATTCAAGGTCGAGGTCAGTGGGTCGAATGATGGGGCGGGACATGGGGGGGTAGTGAGTAGTGGGTAGTGAGTGGTGAGTGGTGGACAACCTTCAGTTTTCGCTGATTTCTAACCTCTAACCTCCCGCTTCCGCTTGCTTCACGACGTCCGCTGCCCAGGGCTTGTTTCGGTAGAGCTCAATAATACCCCCACGAATCTTGGCGGCAGCGGCTGGATCGGATTTTTGAAGCGTGGAGGCGCGGGTAAGCTGCTCCTGAATGAGCTTTCGCTGCTGAGTGCTCATTTTTTCGTTGGAGGTCTTGAGACGCTCGATCTGCTTGCGGGCCAGGTCGATGCACTGCTGGTTGGTGCGGCGCTGGGCGGGAGTGTCACCGACTTCCTTAGTGGTTCCATACACATCCACGAGGGCCTGAAACTTGACAAGAGCCACATCCGGGTCGCCGGCGGTCAGGCGGACCGCTTCCATATACGTTCGCTCGATCGGCGACAGGGCATCGGTCGTTCCCGCGCGGCGGGCTCGCAGCTCAAATCTCTTTTGCAAGCGGCTCAGCTCAATCTCATCCTGGTACTGCTTCATTTCCTCCGCGCGCGAGTCGTCTGGAAAACTCTCCAGAAATTGCAGCAGATCGGGCTCCAGTTGCACCAGAGACTGCAAGTCGCCTTCGTCCGCCACCGCTTTGACGCGGGCATACAATTGGTCCGCGCTTGGGCGTTGATTGGCGTACCAGACTACTCCCGCGATGACGAGAGCGCCGAACGACAGTAAGGCCGAAATCCAAATCCAACTGCTGATGGCCGGTTCGTCATCGCGGCTCCTGCCGCCGCGCCGCAATTCAGCTTCGCTAACGGTCGTGAAATGCGTCTTCCGCGGCGCGGGGGGGCTCAAGTCGATGTCGTCGGTCTCGCTACTCCCCGCTTGGCCGCTCGTCGCGGGATTTCCCATGCCGGTGACAATCGTATGCACGCCGGCCAGATTGGGGGCCACATCCGTCTTTCGCGGCACCGGCATGGGCATTGTCGGCCGGGAAGACATGGAAAAGGAAGTCTTGGGCGTTCCGGCGGCCGTCATTCCCGGATCCGATGACAGCCGTAATTCGTCATCGTCGTCATCCAGGGAAACGTCATCCAAAGAAACCAGATTCCCCGCCTGCGTCTCCATCGAAAGGGCATGCTCCATCGCTTTCAGCCGTTTACCCAGCGCGACAGCCGTTGGGATGCGTTTGTGCGGATCCTTTTCCAGGAGCTGCAGGATGATGGATTCAAATTCCTCGGGCACATCGGGATTCAGCCGCCGCACGGCAATCGGCTTTTCGAACCGCAAACCTTGGATGACTTCCGCCAACGATTTTCCGGCGAAGGGAGGACGGCCGGCCAGCAAAGCGTAGAGCACGCTCCCCAGGCTATACAGGTCGCAGCGGCTGGTGGACTGTTTTCCTTCGGCCTGCTCGGGGGACATATAGTCCGCCGTTCCCAGCACCCCGCCGTCCGCTGTGATTTGCGTTCCGCCATACAGCTTGGCGATTCCAAAGTCGGTGAGCTTGACGTGATCCTGCTCGTCAATCATCAGGTTGGCCGGCTTCAGGTCGCGATGCACGATGCCCCGGTCGTGAGCGTGTTTGAGGGCTTTGCTGATTTCAATGCCGATGCGAGTCACTTCTCGCCAGTTGAATCGCCGCCCCGCTTGCAATTCGTCCTGCAAACTCCGCCCCGAGACCAGCTCCATCACATAGAACAGATGGCCGTCTTCCTCCCCGTAGGCAAAGAGTTGCACAATGTTGGGATGCAGAAGCTTTTTGAGGGTCTCGACTTCCACCTTGAATCGTTCGACGAAATTGGAATCGTCCGACAGATGAGCCGCCAGCACTTTGATGGCTGCCCGCTCATTCGTCTCTTCGTTCACGCCAGCATAGACGCTGCCCATTCCTCCCCGGCCCAAAACGCGGTCCAGTCGATAAGGGCCTAATTTTTGCAGGGGCATGGGAACAACCGGAATAGAAATTGATGGACGCCTGAGCTGGCGCTAGTGTCCATTGTACGTCTGCTCGTCGCCTTTATGCCACCAGTCGCAAAGGGGCGTGAAGCTCGCCCAGGTTGATGTTCAAAGCAGCATCAGCCGCGCTTTCTTCACCGCTGTCGCCAGTTGTTCCACTTCTTCGAGTGTGTTGTACAAATAAACGCTGGCCCGGCAGGAGGACGAAATGCCAAACCGAGTGTGCAGCGGCATCGCACAGTGATGTCCCTCGCGAACGGCGATGCCCGAGATGCGGTCCAGCAGCACGGCAATGTCCTGGGAATGAACACCTTCCATCGTGAACGATACGGTTCCCGCCTTTCGCTCAGGCGACGGACCAAAAATCCGCACCCCTTCGATCTCCTTCAGCAGCTCATGGGCGCGGAGAGCCAACATCTGTTCGTGGGCAAACACTTGCGACAGCCCCACTTGCTGCAAGTATTCAATGGCGGGAGCCAAGCCAATTGCCGCCGCAATCGGCGGGGTTCCCGCCTCGAACTTGGCGGGCAGATGAGCCGGCGTGAAGCCCTCCAGAGTGACGGAGCGGATCATGCTGCCGCCGCCGAGAAAGGGAGGCATCGCTTCTAGCAGCTCTTCGCGGCCGTAGAGAATCCCGATGCCGCTGGGGCCGAGCATCTTGTGTCCGCTGAAGGCCACGAAATCGGCCCCCCAGTCCTGCACGTTCGTTTCTTCGTGAGGAATGCACTGGGCGGCGTCGATCAGAATTCTTGCCCCGACTTTATGGGCCATCTCGACGAGAAGCCGAACCGGATTGATCGTCCCCAGCACGTTGGAAACGGCTGTTACCGCCATGATTTTCGTTCGCTCGCTCAGCAGTTCAGGAGTGGCCGCCAGGTCCAGCTCAAATTCGTCGGTCACGGGAATCCACCGAATAACCGCGCCTCTTCGCGCCGCAAGCTGCTGCCAGGGGACGATGTTCGAGTGATGCTCCATCACACTCAGCAGGATTTCATCGCCCGCTTTCAGGTTCGCGTCTCCCCAGCTTCGAGCGACCAGGTTGATCCCCGCAGTCGTGCCACTCGTGAAGATAATTTCGCTGGAGCTCTTCGCCCCAATGAGTTTCCTTGCCGCTTCGCGGCTCGCTTCATAAAGAGCCGTGGTCTGTGCACTAAACCCATGCCCGCTGCGGTGGACATTGGCGTAGCAGGTCTCATACACGCGGTCCATCGCCTCAATCACCTGCCGCGGCCGCTGGGTGCTGGCGGCATTGTCCAAGTAGATCACGGGCCGGCCAGTCTCGCCCACCGCGGAGAGGATCGGAAAGTCGCGGCGGATTTCCTCGACGTTAAGAGCTGACATTGGCAAATCACAACTTTCAAAAACTCAGGCCGCCAAAGAATGTTGCGCCAGGGCCTGAATTCGCTTGACCATCGAATGCAGGCCATTGCTCCGCAGGGGACTCAAAAACCGCGTCAGTTTCAGCCGCTCAAAGACCTCGTCGATGGGATAGGCCAGGATTTCCTCGGGCGTCCGACCCGAATAGGCCGCCAGGAGCACCGCCACGATACCCTTGACGATGATGGCATCACTGTCCGCCTCAAACTTCATGGCGGCGGGGTTTTGCTCATCGGGACTGGCAATCAGCCAAACATTGCTCTGGCATCCTTGCACCCGGTTGTCCTCCGTCTTGTACCGGGCATCGAGACCGCCCAATCCCTGCCCCAGCTCAATCAAATACTGCATTTGATCCGTGGGATCTCCCAAGTCTTCAAAGTCGTCGCAGATTTCGTCAATCTTCATGGAACCAATCCGCCCGTTGCTCAGACAAAATACTTAATCTGCGCCCGGCCGCGCAGTTGCAATCCATCGAGCACGGTTTCGACAATGCGGCGGCTGTTGTCGCCGTCAAGCAGCAAGAGATCGATGTAGCTCTGCCGGGAGCCAAATGCGCCCCCCAGTGTCCGGCCGCTGTGAGCCTGCACCAGCGCTTCGCTGAGGGCATCCTCGATATTTCCTCGCACCTCGACCTCTGCTCCAGCGGTAATCACGGAACCGTCGATCGCGATGTAGGCGAGTTGGGCCCCGGTTCCCGCGAGGGGATCCTCCTCAAACTTGCCCTGGTTGTCCAGGAACTCGATAAGAAGCGAGCCAATGCAGGTCGTACCGGTCAGCGTGTCGCCGCGCGGCGAGTCGCTCGGCTTGGAGACTTCGTAGAATGAGTACGATTGCAGCGGCGGGACTTTTTCCCATTCATAGTACCTGTTGGCCTTTTCGATAAACGCGGGAAGTGTGGCCAAAGTGATCGTATTGGGTTCGGCGGCGAACGGCTCGACTTTGATCTCCCCCAGCCACATCTCCGTGCCAAACTCGCCGAGCGCTTCGTCCAAGAGCAGAAACAGTATCTGGAAGTGGTGATCCGGCGGCACCAACGGCAACGACGGATGCCAGGCCACAATGCTGATTACCTGATTCTTCTCATCCACCGTGGTTTTGATGAGGAAGCGTTCAGTATCAACTCGTTCGCCTCCTTCGAAGGCGATCGTTAATCCCTTCAATTGATCGGCGTTCGAAGGTTGTCGCGAGGCGTAGAACGTCCAGCCAGGAATTTGGGGTGCCTGAGAACGCCAATACTCGGCCAGCAATTGCTTAGCGATCTGTCCCTCGCCTGTTACGGTAAACGAGTGCCCGCCATTCTCACCAGGTCCAAACACCCAATACATATGAGGCAGGATTCTCTCGACTTCTTTGCTGACTTCAGACGCCAACGATTCGCTCCGGCCCTGCTCAATCATCTGGTAGAACCGGCTGGCCACCTGCGGATACCATTGCCAAAACTCAGCCACGCGTTCCTTGAACGTCGGCTGAGGGCGTTTCTTGCCGAATCCAAACACCATGACCGGGCCCTTTTGCACACAATCTTGGACAACGAGACTGTCGGTCCTTGAATTATACGCGAGCACCCCTCAGGTTCGCAGGGCGGATGCGGCTGTCCGCAGCGGCTGATAGACTGATTTTCGCCGATTTCCCTGGCGATTCTTTCTGGGTGACTCATGAACAGACTCCGCATTTTAGCCGCTGGAATCTTCATCGCGACAGCCACGGTTTCCAACGCGGGCGCTGATGAGAGGCCCAAAAAACTGACCATCGCCACCTGGAACGTGGAGTGGTTCTTCGACAACTACACCGGCGACAACAGCGCCGACCTCGCCAAAAAACAAGCCGCCCCCAGCCGCGATGACTGGGATTGGAAACTGGCCGGCGTGGCGAAAGTGATCAGCGAAATCAGGCCGGATATTCTGGCATTGCAAGAAATCGAAAACCGCCGAGTCCTGTTCTATCTAAACCAAAAACTGAAAAGCGACTACGGCCTGAATTACCGCATTGCCTACGTGGAAGGAGAGGACTTCTTCACCGAGCAGGACGTCGCCATCCTGGCTCTCTCCGGGCTCACTGGCTACGGCCGGAAGGAACGCTCCAGCGAGCAAATTGAGGCGACGAAGGAAGCCAAAGACAAACAGTTTTACAATCTCACCAAGCACGTTGTCGCGGATTTTGCCTGGGGGAGCGGCGCGGAACAGGAAAATCTCACCATCATCAATCTGCACACCCGGGCGATGTCCAATGCAGCGGACATCCGCAAGCGGCAGGCCCGGCTGACGCGGGAATGGATGAAGGAGCATCTCCAGGAGAGTCGGAATTTCATCATTCTGGGGGACCTCAATTCCGATGAGCTGGCCACGGCGACGACGAAAGACGGTGACATGGGCATCTTTCTCGGCCTGGATACAGCGACTCCCAGCGACGACCTGTTCGACACCCACCTCAAGCTCTCGGGCGACGTCAAAGCTTCGCACCTCAACCACATGCAGTACGACCGCATCCTCTGCACCGACGCCTTGATGAAAGATGATCCCAACCGCAGTGACCTGGTCTTCAAATCCAGCATCATCCGCCGCGATGTCGTCGTCCGTGGCAAGGAGCAGGACAAGGACCACATGGACATATTCTGGCAGATTCCGCAGGAGGAGCGGGATATCAGCGATCACTATCCGCTGGTGGCGGAGTTTGAGGTGAAGTGAGGGGAGTGGATGGTGAGTGGTGAGTGGTACTTTATGCGTTGATTTCTTTTGCTGGCACTTCAAGCAAGTGTGTGATGAACCTTCATCCGGTTCCCCTTGTCCTGACCGAAACCAACAATAGGAGCAAGGAGCGACAGCATGAACACCCGGCAACTGCGCGATCTCGGTGTCCCCGATGAGCATCTGACGGCAGCTATTCAAGGCATCCAGGCGGCTTCCAAGGAGGGGAGTCTGCGCGGGCGGGAAGTGAAGCAGGCGATTCGTAATGTTCTGGAAAAGCCAGCCGAATTCGTGGATGACCCGTTCTTCGGCGGGCTGGCTCGCGGCATCGTCGAAGGGGAAAAAGTTGTTCCCTTGGAGCCAATCAGCTATCAGACCTGGGGAACCGATATCGACTACGCTTCGCACGCGCAGATGCGGCAGGCGTGTGCGGTTCCCGTGGCTCGCGGTGCCGCGCTCATGCCGGACGCTCACGTCGGATATGGCCTGCCGATTGGTGGAGTGCTGGCTCTGGAAAACGCCGTCATTCCCTATGCCGTTGGCGTGGACATCGCCTGCCGCATGAAGCTGTCGATTCTCGACACTCCAGCCGCCTCGCTTGTGACGAAGTTTGAATCCTACAAGTCGGCGATTGAGCGCGGCACACGGTTTGGCATCGGCAGCGAACATGAAACGCCGCAGGACCACCCCGTGATGGACGAGGATTGGCAGATCACCCGCATCACGCGCGAGCACAAGGACAAGGCCCGCCGTCAGCTTGGGACGAGCGGATCAGGAAACCACTTCGTCGAGTTCGGCGTCGTGACGCTCCCCGAGCGCGACGAGCAGCTCGGCCTGGATGCCGGCGAGTATGTTGCCCTGCTCAGTCACTCCGGCAGCCGCGGGACGGGCTCATCGGTCTGCGACACGTATAGCAACATCGCCCGCGCGCGCCTGCCCAAGGCATATACCGAACTTGGCCGGCTGGCGTGGCTGAGTCTCGACAGCGACGCGGGACAGGAATACTGGGCCGCGATGAACCTGATGGGAGACTACGCCGCCGCCAACCACGATGTCATCCACCGGCTGGTGACAAAGTTTCTCGGCGCTCGCATCGTGACCGGTGTCGAAAACCATCACAACTTCGCCTGGAAGGAACAGCACGGCGGCCGCGAGCTGATTGTACATCGCAAGGGAGCGACGCCGGCAGGCAAGGGAGTTCTCGGCGTCATTCCCGGCTCCATGGCGACTCCGGCTTATGTCGTTCGCGGCAAGGGAAACCCGCTGAGCCTCAATTCCGCGTCGCACGGCGCAGGTCGCCGCAAGAGCCGCACGCAGGCCCGCGATAATTACAGTTTCCGGGCGGTGCAGATGGATCTGGATAAGAAGGGAATCCACATCCTCTCTGCCGGTTCGGACGAAGTGCCGGGGGTCTACAAGGACATCGAAACCGTGATGGCCCAGCAGCAGGACCTGGTGAAGGTAATCGCCCGGTTTGATCCCCGGATCGTGAAGATGTCCGGGGATGGGAAAGCCGAGGACTGAAGAAACCCGCAGCGTAAGCAAGGAAGTGCCAAGACTTTAATCATCCTTCCTCGCTAACGCTTCGGGTTTCCATCGCAATTCAAATAGTGAAGAAGGGACCACCCCGCTTTCGATGAAAGAGGTGCCGGACTCCCTTCTCCAACTCCCTGCTAGCACCTATGGCTGTCGTTTCATCTCGAATTGCGAAACCATCGCGTGCCGCCGAGGACTATTATCCCTCGGTCTTGCACGAGGAGGCTTTGGCTCGTTTGGCGTACCTGGCGGAAAAAGGGACGGCGTGCGGACTTCTGCTCGGGCCGGCGGGGTGTGGAAAGTCGCTGGTTTTGTCTCTGTTTTCCCAAAAACAGCGGCAAAGTGGCGCGGCGGTGGCTGCGGTGAGTGCTCTGGGAGTTTCCGCGAGCGAAGTGCTGATGGCAATCGGTGCCGCCTGGGGAGCCGACGTCCGAACTGCCGACGATCAGCCGCAACAATGGAAAAAGACAACCGATCGGCTGCGAGTCTTGAGCCTGGACCAGGTTCCCGTGGTGCTGCTCATGGACGATTTGAACCAGGCCCAGGACGAAGTGGCGGTAATGCTCGATCGGCTCCAGGCTTTGGCCGAAACGAACGGCGCAAATCTGGTGTTGATTGCTGCTGCGGACGACCGGTGCCAGGGAATGCTATCGCCGCGGTTGCTGTCGCGTGTCGAGCTACGGGTCGAGCTTGATGTTTGGTCGCCTGCGGAAAGCTGCGGTTTCTTGGAGCAATGGCTGCAAAGACAGGGGGGAGATGACCAGCGGTTTGACAACCAGGCGATGGAGGTGCTCCATGACCTGGCCGAGGGAATTCCGCGGCGAATCCGGCAGTTGGCCGAGCTAACGCTTCTCGCGGGAACCCGGACGGCGGACGGAAATCTGAGCGAAGAGGTTGTGGGCGCCGCCTACGATGAACTGAACATTGGCCGCTAGCGGAGACGCGACTTTGCCGCGGCAATTCGCCTTGACTCCCGCTCCCAATCTTGCCACACTTCGCTCGATTCACGGGCCGGCGTGACCCGGCGACAACTCAGCGAGGAACGGACTCCCCAATGAAACGCATTTTGGCGATTGTGGCTTTGGTTAGCCTTGGTTTGGGACTTGTCGGTTGCGGTGGCCAGCCGGCCGCCTCTGGCCCGGCGACCGACGCGGAACAGGCTGCCGAATTGGCTGCTGCCGACAATACAACCGGCGACAAACGAGAAACCACCACGGCTCCTTCCTTTTCTACGGCAACGCCCGTGGAACTGGATATTTCGCCTGATGCGTCTCCGGATGAGGTTGTTACTGCCTTCCTGGAAGCTCGCCGCGCCGGCGATCCTCAAACAACGGCCGGACTTTTGACGTCGACCGCACGTGCCGCCACCGCGAAGCACAAGATCGATGTGAACGGCGAAGCCCTTCCCGACCTTCAGTTCCAGGTCGCCAAGCCCAAGTTCCTGAAGAACAATCCCAAGGGAGCACATGTCAGCAGCCTCTGGACCGAACTCCTGTCCGACGGCACCAAGGCCAGTTACGAGGTCGTCTGGGTCCTTCGCAAGGAGGCCGTCGGCTGGCGAGTCGCTGGGTTTGCTGCGGAGCTGACGCCGGGTACACAGCCCCAGTTTCTCAATTTTGAAGACCCCGATGACATGATGCGGAAGCAGCAGGAAGCGATTGCGGCCGCAGAGCAGACAGCTCCCGTCGAACAGGTTCCAGTCAACAGCGAACCGGAACAAGCGAGGGTTCCCACCCGAAAAAGGGATTCTTCAAAGCAGCGATAGAATCGCTTCGGTTTGTCGTAAGCCAAATAACAGTCAATTGTTACGATGAAAAAACTAGGCTCGCTGCGAGGCGAGCCATTTCTATTTCTTGGCCCCGTTTGGCTGGGAAACTCGTGCTAGAGTTTTAGGAACTAAGGAAAGTACGATATAAGTACCCCAGAAGTCCGAATACACCCAAACTGTGCATTTTGACTATGGCCCTTGACAGCAGCCCATCGGATGCTAACTTAGCATCCTAACCTGTGTTTTCGCTATATCCTTCGTAACCCGCAAAGATTCGCAACAGGGATTTCGTCGGGGTGGTAGGGCGCGAAAGCTCGCAGGATTTTGGTCGTTCCTCGCTCGACCCGCCGTCACGAAGCGAGGCCCGAAGTCTGACGGCATCAGAGTTTTCACGCTTAAGGTACCTGTAAGTCTTTATTGGAGGATTTCCGAATGAACCGAATTGTTGTGCTTGGGATTGCGATTTTCTTCGCGATCGTTGGTTTCGCCATGTTCAGTGACAACGCCTCTGCCGGCCTGCTCGGCGGCGGAAGCAGCTGCAGCGGTTGCAGTGGTCGTCGTTGCGGCGGTCATGACCGTTGCCACGGCAGCAAGTGCAATGGTAGCAAATGCAATGGCAGCAAATGCAGCGGCAAGGATTGCAGCGGCAAGTGCAGTGGTCGCCGTTGCAGCGGTAGCTGCTCGGGCAAGTGCTCCGGCTCTTGCGGTGGCGATAAGGCCGCCCCAGCCGCTCCTGCGAAGGCCGCTCCCGCCGCTCCCGCTGCTCCTGCGGCACCCGCGGCCCCTGCCAAGTAACTTTGGCATTGAAGTAACCACGGCTATCCACCTGCCAGTGCCTCCCCTGTTGGCGTTGGCAGGCGGAATTCATCAGCCAAATCACCGCTTCTCGAGTTTCGAGCAGCGGTTTTTTTATGCGCCCAAAGTCGCCTTTGCTGGCCGGTGTCCTAAGCTTAGTATGAGCCGCGCCATCCCCTGGCGCAACTCTGCCCTCCGCTTGCTCCTGCCATGTCTCCCTCCAAATCTCCGCCGGCTGCGGGCGCGCTCTCCGATGTCACGCGAAGCGTCTTGTCGCTTGTCATTCTGATTCACTTTTGCTGCGTGTTCGTGGTACTGGCATCCGCCTTTCGCCGCTCCCCCATGCTCAGCCGCCTAGTGAGCATTTTCGCTCCCTACACGCAAGGGTTCGCCTTTGACCCCGGCACGATTCGCTATTACCACACTCTCGGCCGGCAGGTGGACGACGACGCCATTCTGCTCGTCGATCTTTATCCCGACTCCGAGAGCCCCCTCGCCGGGCAAAAACTGATCAAAACCGTGTCCCTTCCCACGGACGAATCCCCCTGGCTTGAAAGCCGCCGCCGCTATCTGGCCTTGGCCAGAATCATTCAGGACAGCGTGCCCGAGGAGGGAGAGCCCGAGCCCGACGGCGAGGCCAGGGCTGCCGAAATCGCCAAGGCGGTGGGGCGGGCAATCATTGTCGAGAATCGCCTTGAAAGTGGAAAGTTCCCTCGCGCCGTCGTTCGCTGCATCCGCCGCATGAGCCAGCCGCGAGTATTGGCCGAACTCAACCCAGGCTTTCCGCTCGAACCCACGGCAGCGGCTTACGATGTTCCCATTTATGCTGCCGACGTCTTGATTGGTGAAGATGGCGAGACGGTGATTGTGAAGCAAACCGCGCGCAATCAGCAGGCTCCACTGCAAGGGAGCACGCCGCCCCAATGAGTGCATCCTGCTCGACTACGAAACAATCCTCCTGGACAGAAGACTTCGGCCGCGTCTGGAACGACTTCTGGTTTCGGCCCGCAGACCCCACGCTGGTTTCGCTAATGCGAATCGGTGTCGGCCTGATGGCGCTGCTGCATCTCGCTTGCTACTCCGGCGACCTGGTTCGCTGGTTCGGAGTGGATGGCCTGCTGCCAACGCAAACAGTCGATGCGATCCTGGGGGGCGGGAGCACATTTCATCCCACCTACCTCTCGGTCGTGAGCTCGCCGGCGACTCTTTGGATCATCCATGCTTGCGGCCTCGTCGCCGCCCTCTCGCTCACGCTCGGTCTCTTCAGCCGTTCGTCCGCTGCAGTTACCGCTCTGGCCACGCTGGCGATCACCAATCGGGCTCCCGTTATCAGCGGGCAAGTTGAGCCGGTCCTGGTGTTCATGCTCCTGTACCTGTGCATTGCGCCCGCGGGAGCGCGGTTCTCCCTGGATGCGCTGCTCAGGCCCATCCTTCCCTCGCAGCCTTTTGCCTACTTCATCCACAGGGATGAACCCTCCTTCCTCGCCAACCTCAGCCTCCGCTTGATGCAGGTCCACTTCGCCGCTGTTTATCTCATGATGGCCCTCTCCAAAACCTATGGAGACGCCTGGTGGGACGGCGCAGCCGCCTGGCAACTCATCGCCCAAACGCATTCCCGCCCGCTGGACCTTTCGGCGCTCCGTGGCAGCGAGTTTCTCCTCAACGCCTGGACCCATTTCATCGCTTGGACTCAGCTCCTGTTCCCCTTCCTTATCTGGAACCGCTTCTCCCGCCCTGTCCTCCTCGCCGCAGCCACCCTAACGTGGATTTCGATGCTGCCGCTCACCGGCCTAACTAGCTTCTGCCTGCTCATGCTCGTCGGGCTCGCCTGCTGGAGTCCCGCCTTTAGGCGGACCTCAAACGCCGATTAACCGCGGAACTCCCGCCCTCATAGTCACCCGACTGTGCGGCTGATATAAGAGGCTTCTACCTTGCCCCATGGATTGCGGAGCTTCGCATGTCACTCGTCGGCGCGTCGGTCAATGATCTCGATACTCCCGCGCTTTGCGTCGATTTGGATGCGATGGAGTCTAACATTCGTGAAATGGCCGCGGCTTGCCGCCGGCAGGGGGTTGGCTGGCGGCCACATGCAAAGTGCCATAAATCGGTCGATGTGGGGCGCAAGCTTATCGCAGCTGGTGCCATTGGCCTCACATGTGCCAAGCTCGGCGAAGCAGAGGTTTTCGCGGCGGCTGGTATCAAGGACCTGCTCATTGCCAATGAACTGGTCGGCCCGCAAAAGGTTGCTCGCCTCGTCGCACTCCGCCGTACTGCGGACCCCGTCTTCTGCATCGACCACATGGATCAGGCCCGCCCCATCAGCGTGGCTATGCAAGCCGCTGGCCTGCGAGTCCGAGCGGTGCTGGAAATCAACGTCGGCATGAACCGGGCAGGAATCCTTCCTGGAGAGCCCTTGCTCGCACTCGCCAAGGAGGCGAAATCTCTACCGGGGATTGAACTGGCCGGCGTCATGGGCTGGGAAGGGCATCTCGTCACGGTCGAAGACCAGGCAGAAAAAGAAACTCGCATCCGTGCGGCTTTAGCACAGCTCATTTCCACGCGCGACCTTCTGGTCGCAAACGGCATCCCTTGTCCCATCGTTTCCTGCGGCGGCACTGGCTCCTTCCCCATTTCGCTGCAGCATCCCGGCGTGACCGAAATCGAAGCAGGGGGCGCGATCTTCATGGATGCTTTCTATCGCCGCAAATGCCACATTTCGGCCTTCCAGCTCGCGCTCAAAGTCGTCGCCACCGTCGTCAGTCGGCCGGCACCTGAACGAGCCATCATCGACGCCGGCCGCAAGACGATGAACATGGAAATGGCGATGCCCTTTATCGACGGCCGCAACGACATCGAGGTCAAGGGTCTGAGCGCCGAGCATGGCACGCTCATCCTTGCCCCTAAGGCCCAGAACATTCGCATCGGTGACCGGCTGGAAATCATTCCCGGCTACAGCGACTTCACCAACGTCCTGCACGACCAGTTCTATGCCCTCCGCGGCAGCCGCATCGAAGCCATCTGGCCGCTGCAAGGGCGGGGCAAACTGGCGTAACACTCCGCCCCCACGCCCCCCCATTTATCGGCTAAAATGTCCTCGCCCCATTGCGAGGAAACCATGAGCATTGATGTAGTCGAGACTCTGCAGGATCTGGTCCGCATTCCCAGCGTGAACCCGATGGGCCGCAGCGTCGGCGGCGAAGACATTTATTACGAGCACCGCGTCACCAACTATCTGGAAGAGCTGTTCACCCGCCTGGGCATCGCCTGGGAGCGGTTCACGGTCGCCCCGCTGCGGGACAACTTCATCGCCCGCATCGATGGCTCGAAGTCGCCGGAGAAAGGGGGCAAGATCCTGCTGCTGGAAGCCCATCAGGACACCGTCCCCATCGACGGCATGACCATCGACCCGTTCAAGGCGGAAGTCAGGGATGGCCGGATTTATGGCCGCGGGGCCTGCGACATCAAGGGGGGCATGGCCGCCATGATCACCGCCCTGGCTCGTCTTGCGGAAAGCAAACCACGCAAGCGGCCCACCGTTGTTCTGGCTTGCACAATTAACGAGGAGCACGGCTATAGCGGCGCACTCCACCTGGCCAACCTCTTCCGCGGGAAGCTACCGGACCTCCACTCCAAGCTTTTGCCCCGTGTTCCCGACGCCACCATCGTCGCCGAGCCCACCAAGCTGAATGTCGTGGTCGCTCATAAAGGTGCCGTTCGTTGGCGATGCCACACCGGCGGCGTGGCAACCCACAGTTCGCAGCCGCATCTGGGGGACAACGCCTTCTACCATATGGCCCGCGTGCTGCAGGTGCTGGAGACCTATTCCCGCGACGTGGTTCCGCATCTGTCTCAGCATCCCTTGGTCGGCCATCCCACGCTCAGCGTCGGCCTCATCAATGGCGGCGTCAGCGTGAACACCGTCCCCGACAAGTGCACCATCGAAATCGACCGCCGCGTCCTTCCTGGCGAAAATCCGGAAACCGCTTATCGCCATGCGGTGGACTATGTGAACTCCGTCGTGGCCGCTGGCACACCGGTCACCCACGACGCTCCCTTTCTGCAATCCTTCGGCCTGAACGACGATGCCAACGGCCCGCTCTGCGAACGCCTGGGGGAGGTAATCCGCCAGCATGACGGTCCCGGCGAACGCATCGGCGTTCCCTTTGGCACCAACGGCCCGCAATATGCCATCACCGGCAGCCCGACCGTGGTCTTCGGCCCCGGCAGCATCGACCAGGCCCACACCTGCGACGAATGGCTCGATGTGGGCCAACTCCGCACTGCTGCCGATGTCCTGAGCGACTTTGTGCGGCAGGACTGGTAACAAAGAACTGCGATGACCCAGATTTCTCGGATACCGGCGGGGGCCGGACCATGGTCCACTCTGGAGGTCCGAATGATGAATCATTCCAAGGTCGAAGCGTCGCGGCCGCGGCGAGGGACGGCGGCTTCAGCCGCGCGTGCCGTTCGCGGGACCAATGGATCGAACGGTGGCAGCGCCAGAGCAACGCCAGTTCCGCGGAGAAATGTGCGACGGTAAAGGTCCATGGGATTGTGCTCCCCTCAATGAACTCAGTGACTAGCGGAACGCCTCGGCGTTCCTAAGAACGTAATGCATCATCAAGACCTCAAGATTCTCTTCACATTCATAGTACCTGGTATTCAGCTCATTAAATACAGAATCTTTCCCACTCTCTATCTTCGCAAGCTGCTCCATTCGCTGGTTTCGGTTTTCGGAGGGGCTCGATTTGTTAAACTTCGCCAGAGTTTTCTTTAAGATGGCGAGTCGCTCCTTTGACCCCATTGTCTCCAGACCCGAGAGCGCCGTCTTCCAATCGTCTCCACTGGAGTTGAAGAAATACTGGGAGAACCCGCCGTTGCGGACTTCTGCGTCGAGCACCATGACGGCCAGGTAGTTTCGCTGCGGCTGCGCGAGAGCGGCCGTCCCTTCCGCCTTCCAGATGCGATCCGAGAACCCATTCAGTCCGTGCGAGACAAGCATGCCGTTTGCGGCACCTTCGGTGACTCTCTTCTCCGAGTGTGACAAGTATCGCTCAAGTGTAGTTCGGTCTTCAGCGTTCTCGTGCTTCCCCAAGCTGCATAGAGCTTCGCCAAGCTGATAGTCATGAGGATACTTCAGCGAAGTCGCCGCCAACTGCTTGATCAGCAAGAGGAGCCGATCTCGGGGAACTAGGATTTCCCTTTCATTGAGTGCTGCCAAAACATCGTGCAAGGACTCGTTATTGGGGGTGAGAATGGTGTCTGAAAGAAAAAACTCAGTTGCCTTGTCCTTGTTCATTTCCAACAGCAGACGAGCATAGGCGGAATTCTTGCCTTCCGAAATCAATTGCTGGACGTCGGAAAACAGCTCTTGGCGGCAAGCATCTCCCAGCCGCTTTTTTTCGCTTGCTCGCAACAGGCCTATCAGCGCGTAAGAACGGACATACTCATCGGAATCCTGTAGCGCTGTTCGCACCGAAGGAACGACTGCGTCCGTGCCAATTGTCCCGAGCACGAGGGCCGCCTCCTTGCGAATCTCCTTCGACTTTGCTTCGAGAAAAGGAACGAGTGAAGGAACTGCGGCGGCGGACGGATTCTCGCTAAGCAATTCACAAACTTGGCTGAAGGGGAGGTCGGACCCGTTCAACAACTTTGAACGGACAGAGTTGTCCGCCAGGAGTTTCAGCAATGCAGCGGTCGTCTTTGGCCCGAGCGACGATAGAACGCGGCGATCCCGCCGGCTGCCGTCTTCAAAGACAAAACGCCGCACTGCGGCCTCGATCTGCTGGTCATCCCATTTCTGTGCCGCATCCAGGTCAGGCTCCTCCGCCCGTTCCCTTTCCAGTTCGTGCCACAACTCCGGATTCTTGATGTAATCCAGAAATCCTGGAGGATCGCGACGAGCATTTTTGATCGCAGCACCTATCCCGACGCCTATCACAACCAATACGGCAACGGCGGCTGCAGCGACGATCCAAAACAGTGGCGATTGAAGAGCTTTCATAACTCAAAACATGTTGCGGAAAGACAATGCGGCGAGAAGACCGCAACCCCGCAAACTTGATAGCTGTCGGTCACACTTCCGAAAGGAGCTTGGTCAACGCCTTCTCGACCACTTCTTCTCGTGTCATCGGACCATGAGTCTGAATGTACTCGTCAATCTCCTTGGAATGGCGGGCAACGACGCTGGAGAGGCTATTCGCCCATTGCTTCCATTCCTCTCGAACGGCGGGCATTTCCGCGGAGAGGAGTGGCTGAAGTCGCTTGCCTTCCGCCCGAAGTTCGGCTAAATGCTCCGGCGAGATGCTGGGCTTTGATTTCATAGTTCGTCCTCCGCGGGATAAGCGGTGTACACATAGATAAACTCACTTCCATCGTCATCACTGTCAAGCTCGTAAACCACGAAAATCACGTCACCATGTAGTGTTCGGCCAAAGATGGCCGGCCGGCCTGTAGCGCGGCTGGTGGTTTCGGTTTCGATATTGTCGAATGCAGACTCCACCTCGTCAGGAGTAAGGCCGTGCTCGGCAATGTGTTCGACGTTTCCTTCGGGGGATTCGTCCCACAAAAACATTCTGTCCATTTTCACTTATTCCGAAACAACTCGCTCTGCACAATCTCATGCACCAGCGAACGCAATCCATAGTCCTTCGCGGCAACTTTCTCAACAATCCCCTCTACCGCTTCCTTGTCCGATACCTGGGGCGCTCGGCCCGTGGCATAGGTAATTAGTTTCGTGGTCAATGACCGGGCCAGTTGCGGCTTGTCACGCAAGAGAAGCTGCTTGAACTGGTCGACGTTCTCGAACTTCTCGCCGTCCGCCATCACGTCGGAAGGGTCCACATTTTTTCCCTTGTGGTATGGCATGTGCCGGCCATCGACGACGACCGGTCCGCCACTTCCGGTGACTCGATACCAATCCCGCCAGCCGCCGATGCAGTCGAAGCTCTCCAAGGCAAAGCCGGGAGGGTCGATGGTGCGGTGGCAGACTCCGCACGATTCGACGGAGCGATGCTTGGACAGCTGATCGCGAATGGTTGTTGCACCTCGGATGTCGGGGTCAATTGCGGATACGTTTTCCGGAGGGGGCGGTGGAGGAGTTCCCAAGATGCGATCCAGGACCCAGGCCCCGCGCATCACCGGCGAGGTCGTCGTTCCATTGGCCGTCACCTTAAGCACGCTCGCCATCGTCATGACTCCTCCCCGGTGGCTTTCTGGCGGCAATAGCGTCTTCTTGAATTCCCAGCCAACGATTCCGGGAAGGCCGTAGTGCCTGGCCAGCCGGCCGTTGAGCATCGTAAAGTCGGAGGCGACGAAGTTGGTCAGGCTCAGATCGTGTTTGAGGACTTCCTCGAAAAACAGCTCTGTCTCGCGGATCATCGAGACCTTCAGCAGGTGATCGAATTCAGGATACACGATGTGGCTCGGCTCGGTCGCGTCAATTTCGCGGAGCCTCAGCCACTGGCCGACGAAATTCTCCGTGAAGGCCGCCGACTTGGGGCTCGCGAGCAATCGCTCGACCTGCTGGCGGAGAACCTCCGGCTGGCTGAGTTTCTGCTGTTCGGCGAGCGCAAACAGCTCGTCGTCGGGCATTGTGCTCCACAGAAAGTACGACAGCCGACTGGCCAGCGCAAAGTCATCGAGCTTGCCGGGCTTCTCACGAAGGAAGAGAAACTCAGGCGAGATGAGGACTCCCTTCAGAGCCGCCCGCATGGCCAACTCGAAGGTGTAGCCAGCGTCTTGTTTGGCCTTGACGACCGCCACGAACGGGGCGACGTCTTCCGCGGTCACGTTGCGGCGGAACGCCCGGCGCGTGAACGTCGTCAGGATGTTCGCGGCGTCGACGAGCGGCTGCTCCGAAACCACTTCCACGCGATCGGAGAAATTGTAAACCGGGAATTTCTTCCGCGGCATTTCGCCGAAGATGCGGCGGTGGCTTGCCGGTGGCCAGATCTCGTTGAGGGGCCCTTCGACCTCGACATACTGAACCGCCAGACCCGGCCCATTCCAATATTCACCGCCGATCGGGTTCACGGTGTTGGCATGCGCCAGGCCATAGGGGAGCATCGTAATGGTCGTTCGCGGCTCCATGTAGCGGACGAACTCAAACACGGTTGGCTTGTCCGGCGGGGCGTCGTAGTAACCGACCAGGCCGCTCTTTCCCGTCATCCGCGTGCCGCTGGCCGTCACTCGAAACGTGACCGGCTTGCCGTCGCTTTGAATGCTGGAAGCGGAGATGCGGAAGCGATAGTTGCCGGCGTCCGGCGGATAAAACGTGGTGATGCCGACGTTGTGCCATTCGGATGAGCAGAAGCAGACCACTTCGCCGTCTTCGAGGAAGCGATAGACGTTTTCTGTCGTCCCCCGGACCGGGTGACCGTCCTTGAGACTGTAACGCTTGTCGATTCTCGGCGGTGCCTTCGGGCGGTTGGCAATTGCCATGTTCAAGGCGGAATCGGCGGCTTCTAGATACTTCTCCATCAGAAATGCGGACGTGTGCAGCGCGGCACCGGCGTTGTCAAAGCCGTCCGCCGAGCCGTCCTCGGGCAATTGCTCTTTCAGGTTGATCTTGATACCCAGCAGATCGCCCAAGGTATTCTCGTACTCCGCCCGATTGAGCCGGCGGAGGACGACGCGGCCTTGCGTGGCACGGTCGGCGGCTTCGGCAGTGGCCAGGCGCGGCACCAGCCAAGCCGACAGAGCCGCAACATCCTTCTCGGGAGGACGAGGTTTGTCTTTGGGCGGCATTTCACCCGCTCGAAGCCGTTTCACCACAGCCGTCCAGTGCTTTCGCGTCACTGCATCCGTAAAGTCCGGTTTCAAGCTGTCTAGTGCGAGCTTTCCCTTGGGTTTGTCCCCACTATGGCACGCCACGCAGTGGCTGGTTAGCAGCGGCCGGAATTGTTCGTCGAATTGCTTGTCGTCAGCCGACTGACCGGAGGTTGGCGGCGCTGCGACGGCAGATCCGCCCAGCAGCGCCAGACCTGCCGCAGCCGACAACCTGATCCAATTCCTCCACAGCGCCATAACATTGCTCCATACCATCGACTAGCCGCCGCACGAATACCAATCAACGGCCACTTGATGGTTAATTGTCGGCTATCGGCCGGAACTCCGCAAGCAATTTGGATTACAAGGCAATGTGCTGTATTTTCAAAAGGGGTTGGACCTCGATGTGCGAGCTGTGTCATAATGTCGCCGACGGCCGGAAGAAAAATATTCGGCTGCGACCCGCACCAAGGAGTTTTGTCATGAGTGGCCGTTTTTTTGCGTTGCTCGTTTGCGGGGCATCGCTGCTAGCCGGTTTTTCAGCGCATGGCGAAGACCGATTGCCGTCCGACGTTCGCGTCATGAGCTTCAATATCCGCTACGGCACGGCAGACGACGGCGAAAACCATTGGAATCGCCGGAAGGAATTTTTGGTCGAGACCATCGCTGCATTCAATCCGGACTTGCTCGGAACCCAGGAAACGCTCGGCTTTCAGCGCGACTATCTGGCGGAAAAACTCCCCAAATATGACGTGCTTGGCGTGGGGCGGAACGACGGCAAAGAGGCCGGCGAGATGATGGCACTCTACTACAAGAAGGAGCGTTTTAAACGAGTGGATGGCGGGCATTTCTGGCTCAGCGCGACCCCCGATGAAGTCGGCAGCAAAAGCTGGGACAGTTCCTTGCCGCGGATGGTCACCTGGGTCAAGCTGTCGGACTTGCGGAATCCGGCCGCGCCACCAACGGCGTTCTTCAACACGCATTTCGACCACAAGGGAGCGACGGCGCGCTTGGAATCCGCCCGCCTTTTGCGGCGGAAGATTGCCGAGATTGGCAAGGGCTGCGCAGTCGTCCTGACCGGTGACTTCAACACGGCTGAAGCGAGCGAGCCCTATCAGGCGTTGTTTGCCGCAGTCGAGGAACAAGTCTCTCCCGTTGTCGATACCTTTCGAACTTTCCAGCCGCAGCGAGGAGAAGAGGAAGGGACCTTTTCCGGCTTTAAGAAAGAGGAGACCAGAGGACCTCGCATCGATTGGATTGGCGCGTCGCGCGACTGGCAGGTATCCGAAGCAGGAATCGACCGCACCGCCAAGGAAGGCCGCACCCCTTCGGACCACTTCGCGGTGACAGCGATCCTTCGCCGTAACGAGGTCGAAAAAGAAGCAGCCGTTGCCAAACCCAAGGATCTCGTTTTCAGCGGGGGAAGCTTCAAGGTCGAAAGCATTCTCAACATTGCCTACTATGATGGGGACGACGCCGATCCCAGCAAGCACAAACTGGACCTGTTTCTGCCGAAAGGACACAAGGACTTCCCGGTGCTGATCTTCATCCACGGCGGTGCGTGGACAACCGGTGATCGCAATCTGTATGGTAGTTTCGGCAGGACCTTCGCCAAGAACGGCATCGGAACGGTGGTGGTCAGCTATCGGCTGACCCCCAAAGTGCAGCATCCAGGCCATATCGAGGATGTGGCCAAAGCATTTGCCTGGACACATAAGAACATCGCCAAATATGGCGGGCGGCCGGACCAGGTTTTTGTCACCGGGCAATCCGCCGGCGGCCATCTCGCGGCCCTGCTGGCGACCAACGAGTCCTATCTCGCGGCTCATGCGTTGACCCTGAAGGACATCCGAGGCGCGATGCCCATCAGTGGCGTCTATCAGTTTGGCGGCCGCTGGAGCGAACGGATCATCGGCAAGGGCCAGGAGGCTGCGGACAGTGCATCGCCGTTGAAGCAAGTCACCGGCAAGGAGCCTCCGTTCCTGATTCTCTATGCTGACAATGACATGGGGGGCTGCGAGAAGGCGTCGCAGGAGCTTGGCAAGAGATTGAAAGACAAGAGCATCGAGGTCACGGTTAAGGAGATCAAGGATCGTAACCACATTTCGATCATGGTCCTCCTCATGTTCAGCGATGCGGACCCGTGTGCCCAGGAGTTGTTAAAATTCATCGCCGAGCACTCCGCACTCAAGCTGACGCCGAGGGAAGGCAGTTCGAAACCCTAGAATGTGGCGAATCGCGCAAGACAGGCGGGATCACAGTAGAATACGAGGCATGTTGAAGCGTCGCTGTCATTCCCTAAGTTTATGCTTCTCCCTGGTTGGGTTGTCAGGGATTGCGCTGCTTCCGCCGGCGATGGGACAAATAGCTGTCGCTAAGCAGCCCGTACCCACCGACGGGGAACGCTTCTTTGTCGAGAAAATTGAGCCCGTGTTGAAGAAGGAATGTTTCGCTTGCCACTCCGCGAAAGCGAAAGAGGTCAAGGGTGGGCTGCGGCTGGATACGAAACTCGGTCTGCGAAACGGAGGAGACTCCGGCCCGGTTATCGTCGCAGGAAACACCGACAAGAGCCTGCTCGTGCAAGCGATTCGCCATGAAGGGGATCTGGCAATGCCGCCAGACAAGCCCAAATTGCCCACCCAGACGATTGCCGACATTGTGAAGTGGGTGGAGATGGGCGCGCCCGATCCGCGGCAAAACGCCGCCGCGGGAATTGCCGCGGAACGAGATCCTCGTCTCCACTGGTCGTTCCAACCAATCCGCGAGACTGAACAACCGGCCGTGAAGGACAAGTTCTGGCCGCACTCACCGCTGGACACGTTCATCCTTTCCAAACTCGAGGCCAGGAATTGGCAGCCCGCTCCTGCCGCCAGCCGGGCGGAGTGGCTCCGCCGTGTCTGTTTTGACTTGATTGGATTACCACCTTCACCGGAAGAGGTTTTGCAGCTTGATCGGGACGAGTCACCAGATGCTTTGGAGCGGGTTGCAGATCGGCTGCTGGCGAGCCCCCATTATGGAGAACGCTGGGCACAACATTGGCTCGATGTGGTTCGCTTCGCCGAAACCGAGGGATATGAATATGACCGCCACGTCCCCGATGCCTGGCGGTTCCGGGACTACGTCGTTGACTCCCTCAATCGCGACAAGGCGTTCGATCGTTTCCTGACCGAGCAGATCGCCGGCGATGAAATCGAACCGGAAAGCCTAGAGTGTTTGTCCGCTGCCATCTTTCACCGAATCGGACCGGTACGGCGGAACGCGGGCAATCCGGACATCGCCCTCAGCCGCAATGAAGTTTTGACGGAACGAACGGACATCATCGGCACGGCATTTCTCGGGCTGACGGTCGGCTGCGCCCGCTGCCACAATCACAAGCTCGAACCGATCACCCAGAAGGATTACTACCGCTTGCAGGCTTACTTTGCCGCGACGAGCGAGCACAACATCCTGCTGGAATCCGCGGTTGACCAAAAACAATGGGAAGCGAAGACGGCCGCGGCCAGGCAAGAGATTCAGAGAGTCCAAGCGCTCTCCAAACAGGCAACGGGCGCAGAGCGCGACCGGCTGATTGCCGAAGTCGAAGCGCTCGAAGACAAGCTGCCGCCGCCGCTCGCTACCATTCCCAGCACGCGAAATGACTTTTCCCAGCGAACCGTCATTCATGTGCTTCGTCGCGGCGAATGGGAAAGCAAAGGTGAGCCCGTCGGTCCCCGTCCGCCCAGCATTTTAGTGCGAGATGACCTGCCCGAATTCGCTGCCGACGTTGCCCATCCACGGACGCGCCTTGCCGAGTGGTTGACGACTCCCAAACATCCGCTGACCGCCCGCGTCATTACCAACCGTCTTTGGCAGGCCCATTTCGGCGCGGGCATCGTCAAAACGGCGAACGATTTTGGCGCGAGGGGAGATCCCCCCAGTCACCCGGAGTTGCTTGATTCTCTTGCCGCTTCGCTCATCGACAGCGGCTGGTCACTCAAGCAGTTGCAACGTCAAATCGTGCTGAGCAACACCTATCGACAGTCGAGTTATTCTCCGCATGCGGCGCAGGCGGAACAAGCCGACCCCGAAAGCCGGCTGTTATGGCGAGTCAATCGCCGCCGACTTTCCGCCGAAGAGTTGCGAGATGCCATGCTCGCGGTTTCAGGCCGGCTCAATCGGCAAGCCGGTGGCCGAAGCGTGATGGTTCCGGTTGATCCTCAATTGGTCGAGCAACTCTATAAGCCGGCGCAGTGGCAAGTTGCGGAGCGAGCGGCTGAATTCGACCGCCGCTCGGTCTACCTGATCGCCAAACGAAACTTGCGGCTGCCGTTTTTGGAAGTGTTTGATGCTCCGACCCTCCTCGCCAGTTGCTCGCGCCGGCAAGCCAGCACTCATGCGCCGCAAGCCCTGGAGTTGCTTAACGGCCGCTTTTCGAACGACCTGGCCCAGTCCTTTGCCGACCGCTTGGAGCAGGAGTCCGGCGGTGCTCCTGAGCAAATCGTGGAGCGGGCCTTCTGGCTGACCGCAGGCCGCGCACCGACGCCCCGCGAGCGGAATCTGTCGCTGGACTTTCTGCGGGAAGGTTCACTGCCTGAGTTCGCCCTCGCCATGTTCAACCTGCATGAATTCCTTTATGTCCCCTGACGCGCCGCTCGCTAGCGGACTTCTCAGCGATAGTCCTCACTCGCGCCCCACGCGTTCAAGGCGGGAGTTCGTTCGCGATGCATTCTGCGGTTTCGGCGGGCTGGCGCTGTCGGCACTCATTGGCGAACAAAGTGCCGTCGCGGAAGCCAAGAGTCCTCACTCCGTTGCCAATCCCCTGGCGGCAAAATCGCCCCATTTTCCGGCCAAGGCCAAATCCGTCATCTTCCTGTTCATGGCCGGTGGCCCCAGCCATCTGGAGACCTTTGATCCCAAGCCGCTTCTCAATAAGCTCAACGGCCAAACCCGCCCCAGGGGGTTTGGCGAAGCGAAGTATCAATTCGTGCAGCGCGATGCGAAGCTGCTCGGGACGAGGCGAACTTTCCAAAAGTATGGTCAGAGCGGCATTCCTGTTTCCGATTTGTTCCCGCACACGGCCCAGTGCATCGACGACATCGCCGTGCTCCGCTCCTGCTATGGAGACATGGTGGTCCACTCCGCGGCACAGTACGAGCTTTTTTCGGGCCGGACGATTCCGGGCTTTCCCAGCTTCGGCTCGTGGACTCTTTACGGCCTGGGGGCGGAAACGGAGTCGCTCCCCGCTTACGTTGTCTTGCCCGACCCGAAAGGTGCGCTCGAAGCAGGGCAGCCGATGTACATGCACGGTTTCCTGCCCGCGGTCTACCAGCCGACAATGTTCCGTCCGGGTGGCCGGCCGGTGCTCAATCTCGATCTGCCGACGGGAGTTGGACAGGAACAACGGCGACGGACGTTGGCTTTGATTCGCCGGCTCAACGAGGCGGCACTTAATCCGGCGGATGCGGAGCTGAATGCCCGCATCAGTGCGTATGACCTGGCGTTCAAGATGCAGACCGAGGCCCCGGAAGTGCTCGACCTTTCCCAGGAGACTCCGGAGACACTTGACCTGTACGGCATCGGCGACGAGCGGACCAGCGATTATGGTCGCCGCTGTTTGCTGGCACGCAAGCTGGTGGAACAAGGGGTTCGGTTCACCTGTGTTGTCTCCGGTGGCGGACCGGGAAACATGCAGTGGGACGCCCACAGCGACATTGAAGAGAATCACGTCCGCAAAGCGGCCGAGACCGACAAGCCTGTCGCCGGCCTGCTCAAAGACCTGAAACGCCGCGGCCTCCTGGAAAGCACACTCATCCTTTGGGGAGGCGAATTCGGCCGCTCGCCGGAAGCGGAATCCGGCAAAGGGCGGGACCACCACAATTTAGGCTTCACAATGTGGATGGCCGGCGGCGGCATCCGGGGGGGCCAGGTCGTCGGAGCGACCGATGCCATTGGCCTGCGCGCCATCGAAAGCCCCTACCATTTCCGGGACATCCACACCACTATCCTCCATCAGCTCGGCCTCGATCAGCACCGTCTCACTTTTCCCCACCTCGGCCGCAATGAACGGCTGACGTTCGTCGAGGGGAAAGTTATCCGGGAAATTGTGTAGGTGCCAGCAGCTCTTAGGAAAACCATGAAGAACCTGTTCTCCTCCTGGATTCTCGTTGTCGTTGCGTTGGTGACGACACTGTTTTCCGCGTGGTCGCTGGCGGCCGAAGAACCGTCCAGGCCGAGTGCGGTGGCTCCATTCCCTGGCAAGAAGTCCGACTGGCATGGCTTCGCCAGGTACGACTTCGAGGTGGATGGCAAATCGGTTCTCGTCGTCGCGCCGGAACATGCCGCGGCGGGCCGTCCCTGGGTCTGGCACGGAGAATTCTTCGGACACAAGCCGGACCCGGATATTGCACTGCTCAAAAAAGGCTTTCACATTGTCTCTATGTCGGTGCCGGACATGCTCGGCTCGCCGCAGGCCGTCGAACATTGGAACAAATTCTACGCGGAGCTCACCGGCAAATACAGTTTCGCTCGCCGAGCGGCTCTCGTCGGCCTCAGCCGCGGGGGCCTCTATTGTTACAACTGGGCTGCCGCGAACCCGGACAAAGTGGCTTGCATCTACGGCGATGCGCCGGTCTGCGACTTCAAGAGTTGGCCCGGCGGCAAAGGAAAGGGGAAGGGGAGCCCGCGAGATTGGCAGCTCGTCTTGGAGCGCTACTCTTTCAAGAATGACGCGGAGGCGCTCGCCTACAGCAAGAACCCGGTCGACAACCTGCAGCCGCTGGCCAAAGCCAAGGTCCCCTTGCTGCATGTCTACGGTGATGCCGACGACGTCGTTCCCTGGGAAGAAAATACCGTCCTCCTTGCCGAGCGCTACCAAAAACTCGGGGGCGAGATCACTCTCATTGCCAAGAAGGGAATAGGTCATCATCCACACGGCCTCGCAGACTCGACCCCCATCGTCGAGTTCATCGCCAAACATGCGTCCGCCGATGTGAAGCCATTCGCGGCGCAAGTCGGTGGCGAGAACTGGCCCGGCTGGCGGGGGCCGCGCGGCGATGGGACGAGCCTGGACAAGAATGTTCCCGTTCGCTGGGACATGCCGAAAGGAGAAGGCTTGCTGTGGAAAGTTCCACTCGCCGGCACCGGACATGCTGCTCCCGTGATTTGGGAGGAGAGGCTTTTTATCGTGGCCTGCGATGAAGCGACGAAGGATCGAACGTTGTCATGCTTGGGCCGCTCGACTGGCAAAACGCTCTGGAAGAAGACAGTCTTCCGCGGGCCGCTGGAATCGAAGCACGGGCTCAACAGCTATGCCTCCAGCACGCCGGCCACTGACGGCAAGCTGGTGTTCGTCTCGTTCCTGGAAGTCGACGGCAGCCTGATTCCGGCTCCCAATGTCGGCACGCCGCGGAACATTACGCCGGGAAGGATGGTCGTGGCGGCCTACGACTTCGACGGCAATCAGAAATGGCTCGTCAGGCCTGGGCCGTTTATCAGCGCCCACGGCTATTGCGCCAGCCCCGTGCTCTTCGAGAACCTGGTCATCGTCAACGGCGACCATGACGGCGATTCGTACCTTGTCGCCCTCGACAAAGAGACAGGCAAGATCGTATGGAAACTGGAGCGGGAGCACAAAATCCGCAGCTACGTCACGCCGTTGATTCGCGAAATCGATGGCCGCACGCAGATGGTCCTTTCAGGCAGCAAGCATATCCTTAGCGTCAATCCCCGCGATGGCTCGCAGCACTGGATCGTGCAGGGTCCGACCGAGCAGTATGTCGCTTCGATGGTCTACGACGGCAACCTCCTCTTCATGGCTGCCGGATATCCGACCTACCACGTCATGGCCATTCGTCCGAATGGCCGCGGCGACGTTTCCGACACGCATGTCGCCTGGCACGAAACCAAAGTCGCGTGCTACGTCCCTTCGCCGGTTGTCGTAAACGGTTTTCTTATCGTTCCCGATGACCGGGGGACGGTGAATTGCTTCATCGCCGGCACTGGCGAACGCCTGTGGCAGGAACGCCTTGGCCCGCACTTCAGCACTTCCCTAGTCACGGCCGGCGGCTTCGTCTACCTGATTGCCGACGACGGCCGCACCAAGGTTGTGCGCCCCTGTCCCAAGTTGGAAGTGGTAGCCGATAATCCTCTCGGAGAATCCTGCTACTCCTCCCCAGCCATCGCCCACGACCGGTTCTATATCCGGGGGGAGAAGCATCTGTTCTGTATTGGAAGATAACGTCCCAGCCAGGGCCGTGCTGTCCTTTCCCGACGGTGCAGGCAATGGTCAATCCGGTCACCAAACTTGCTCCCTCCCCCTCCCTCCGATACGATTAAGCGTAACGGCAAGCATTCGGGGCCTTGCCGGGACTGGAGCTTGTTATGAGTCCGCGCTGCTTGCTGATTGCTTCGCTAATTGCATCCGGCGTCCTTTCGTGCTTGTCATCTCCGCTCTTTGCACAGGAGGACAAAGCCGCCCCACATGTGGCTCGCCTGCTGAATGTAGGTTGGGGCACAACCACTTCTTTTCGCACCGCGGCGGATACTCAGTCCGAGATCCTCTTCTCCGCTGCCGGGCGCCATCCTTCTGCCTTGTATCCCGCGGCTCTCGTGCAGATCAAGCAGCGGCGTTATGCGGAGGCCATCAAGCTCATTGACGAGATTCTGGCCCGCGACGAGAAAGACCTGGCCGCTTGGCGAGCCAGGGTTTGGCTGCTGACCGTGCTCAAGAATTATGAAGGGGCGCTGGTCGCCGCCGACCAACTGGCCATGCTTCTTCCAAAGGACGATGTCAAGACCGATGAAGAAGACCAGCAGCGTCACCTAGTCGCGTTCCTCGGCCGCACCTACGGCTTTCTCGGCGGGCCGGCCCAGGCCAACGTCAGCATCGACATTCGCAAGGAGTCGGAAAAGACAGTCACCGAGCGGTTATCGGAAAGCCGGCTGGTCATCTTTGAGCAAGCTCGCGATGGCGTACTGCAAAAATTCGTCGAGCTGACCGATGCCAAGGAAACCGTTAAGGGCAAAGCCAAGGAACAGGCAGACACGGATCGCGAAAAGACCTTGGCGGAAATTGCCGAGCAGCGCGACGTCAACAAGGAGCGGGTGAAGGAGTTGGAAGAGAGAATCGAGAAATTCAAAAAAGAGCACGAGAAGGAAACTGAGGCCATTCGCAAAGCCGATGCGCCACTCCAGTCCCGTCTCACCTCGCTCAGCAGCAGGGCCACGAGCATCAACACCCAGCTCATTAACATTGAACTGCAAATCGTTTCGGTTCAGACTCAGTACAACGCCACTCGCGATCAGAATCTGAAGAACTTGCTGTCGCTGGAGCTCAATCGTCTCAGTCTGTTGGAAGGTGCGACCCAGGCCGACTTGTTCTCCGCCAACCGGGAAGCAGCCGGTGTGCAGCAACAGCGTTCCGACCTGGCGGTTCGGCAACAGCGAGCCGATACCGAAGCGGCCATCAAGGTTGGGAAAGTCGATGACGAGCTCTACGCCATCGCCAAGAAGGAAAAGAGGGCCGACATCGCCGAAAAGCGAGCCGTCAAAGCAGGCCCCACGACCCCCCAGTCAGCTCTCTCCCTCTCTGCCATGGCCACGGCCCTGATTACCTACGACCCCTTCCCGCTGGAGCAGGAAAAAGGTCGCGTGCTGGCCACGCTCAAGCGGTAATCCAGGGTCGAGAGTCTTATGATCCACCTGCGTGGCCATTCGGCCCTCATCACCGGCTCGACCAAAGGAGTCGGACGTTCCATCGCCGTGGCTTTTGCCGAGGCAGGCGCGAACATCGTCCTGCATGGTCGCGCTCCGAGAAACGATGCCGAGGAAGCCCTCGCCGCCTGCCGGGCTCATGGCGTCCGGGCCGAATACATCACCGGAGACCTGGCGGGCGACACCATGCCAGCCATCGACGAGGTATTCGCCAAAGCTATCGCCGCCATGCCGGAAATCGACATCCTGGTCAACAACGCCGGCAACTATAACGACGTTCCCTTCCTGGAGATGGACCACGAGCGGCTCGCGCGGACTTTTCGGCTCAACGTCTTTTCGGTCTTCTTCCTGACGCAGAGGTTCGCGAAGCGGTGGGTCCAGAACATGACCGCCGGCCGCGTACTGATGATCGGCTCCATCAACGGCCGCCTGGCGGAGCCGACCCATTCTGGCTACGACACCAGCAAAGGGGCCATCGAAGCGATGGTCAAGACTCTCTGTGTCGAACTCGCCCCCCTTGGCATCCGGGTCAACGGCCTGGCTCCCGGTCTCGTCCGCACGCCGCTCACCAGCATCGTCGACCGGGACGAACGCTTCGCCCGCTGGATGGAATTGCACACCCCCAACCGCCAGGTTCCCAGCAGCGACGTTTGCGGCGACGGCGCAGTCTACCTTTGCAGCGACTCCGCCAGCCACGTCCACGGCCAAATGCTGCTCATCGATGGCGGCATGAGTGCTTGGCAACAGCCGGACATGCCGAGGAGCTGGCAGTGAGGATGGCTGGAATACATGAACTCTGGCCCCTACAATTGGGTCGAATCCATTGTTCCCTGCCGCAGATCTACTTTGGGAGAACCGTCATGCGATCACTGCCAGCCTTGGGCGTTCTGGTTGCCTTGTTGACTGCAGCAATTTTCACAGCCCACGCCGCCGACGACGACGCACTCAAAGCGGGCCTCAAAGCCCTGGAAGGAAAATGGGAGGTGACTTCCTGCCTGAAGGATGGAGAAGAACTGGAAGCGGTCATAAAACTGGGCATCAAATTCGAGTTTAAGGAGACAGAGCTGGAAGTGACCGGCAGCGACGCGAACTTCACACCGCAGAAGCGGTTTATCAAACTGGACGTCAGCACCAGCCCCAAACTTCTCGATATCGCGGACAAGGCGGAAGATCTCAAGGATGGAACAAAGCTTCTGGAGGGGCTCTACGCCATTGACGGTGAAACTCTCAAATTCTGCTTCCAGATGGACGGCGATCAACCGGCAAAAGGGAAACGTCCTGGTTCTCTGGAAAGCAAAGCCGGCAGCGGGGCAATGCTGGTCACGTTCAAGAAAGTGAAGTAGGAAAACGCGCTGGCTATGCCATTTTGCCGACGGCAATGCACGCGTTGTGCCCGCCGAAGCCAAAGCTGTTGCTGAGCGCGACGCGATAGGTCTTTTCGCGGGCCGTTTTCGGCGTGTAGTCCAGATCGCAGATGGGATCGGGGTTTTCGAGATTGATGGTCGGCGGAATGACGCCATTTTGTAGCGACTTCACGCAAACCACCAGGGCGATGCCGCCACAGGCACCCAGCGTGTGCCCCAAGTGGCTCTTGATGCTGGAGATGCTTACGCTGCGGGCGTGTTCCTGGAACACTCCCTTGATGGCGTTCGTCTCCGCGGCATCCCCCAGCGGCGTGCTGGTGCCGTGGGCGCTGATGTAGCCCACATCCGTCGGATCGAGTTTGCCGTCCGCCAAAGCGAGACTCATGGCGGCTGCCGCGCCGCTGCCCCGTTCGTCCGGCTGGGTGATGTGTCCGGCGTCGGCACTCGCGCCGAAGCCCAGGATTTCGCAGTAGATGCGCGCTCCGCGAGCCCGGGCATGCTCCAACTCCTCAATGACCAGAATGCCCGCTCCTTCGGACAACACAAACCCGTCCCGCTCCGCATCAAACGGACGGCTGGCGCGAGGTGGATCGTCATTCCGCGTCGATAGAGCCTTCATGTTCTGAAAGCCGGCCAGACCCATTTCGGTGATGGCCGCCTCGGTGCCTCCGGTAATAAGCACGTCGGCATCACCATACTGAATGGTACGGAAGGCATCGCCGATACCATTGTTCGCGCTGGCACATGCAGTGGCCACTGTGTAATTGATTCCCTTGAGCCCGTACCGCATGGAGAGGTTGCCCCCCGCGGCATTGAGCATCATCTTGGGAACCAGAAAGGGTGAGACGCGATCGTGTCCCTTGTTTACCATGCGGACCACTTGCTCTTCGATTTCGTGCAGCCCCCCGATGCCGCTGCCGAGAATGACCCCGCAGCGCTGCTGGTTCTCTTGGGCGAAATCGATCCCGGAATCGATCACCGCATCGTGACCGGCGACCATGGCGAACTGGGTGAATCGATCAACCCGTTTGATCTCCTTGCGGTCCTGAAAGGCGTTCGGCCATTCCTCGGGATTCCAGTCCCAAACGTCGCCGCCGAACTTGATCTTGAGATGCGTGGTGTCAATCGTCTTGAGATCGTGCACGCCGCTCTCTCCCGCGCAGAGCCGTTTCCAAAGCTCCTCGACGTTGCAACTGAGGGAGGTGACGACACCCAGCCCGGTGATAACAACGCGACGTTTCATGCGAAAAGACCTGGTTGCTGAGGCGGGCGCGCGGAAGGATGATCCGGCAGTCCGGAGGCAGCCCCCCTGCTGGTGATGAAGGGAGCGTGGGCCCGACAATCCCCAGCCCGGAGCCGCTCTCCTGGCTAGGACTTCTGAGCTTCCTCGATGAACTTAATGGCCTGGCCGACAGTCTGAATCTTTTCGGCCGCGTCGTCGGGAATGTTGATGTCAAACTCTTCTTCGAGCTCCATTACGAGCTCGACAGTATCCAGCGAATCAGCGCCAAGGTCGTTGACAAACGAGGTTTCGGTAGTGATTTTCTCTTTGTCGACGCCGAGCTGATCGGCGACGATGTCGGTTACGCGTTCTGCGACGGATGCCACTTGCGCCGTCCTCCTAGGAGTTGGTTGAACCGCAAGCCGTAGCCGCGGAGTGTGCCCGGAAATACCAGTAATTCGATGAGCCGGTCAAACAAAACAGGATAAAGGATGAGTTGTAGAAAGGTCAAGATAGGTAAGCCACCGCCGGCAACGACTTTCCTCCGATTACGGTTGGTTACAAATCCCCCAATGGCGGCAGCAGGTGGCGAGGTTGCGCCCTGTTTCGCGAGGTCGTAAGGGTTATACTGGCGGTTTTCCCGCCTGCTGTTCAGCCCTAGCGCGATTGGGGCCATTCTTCGCGCCTATCATACCAATCCCCATGCCGCTCCTCATTCTCCGTAGCGTTTTCATGCTGGTGGCCATTGGGATTGCCAGCTATTTAATCCGCATCGCCAGTCTTACGGGCATTTGGTGGATGCCTTATCTGGCTTTCTTGGGAACTACGTCCCTGGCTGGCGGCGTCATTGCCGCCGATACTTTTCTCCCCCGCAAGCAGATCGACACGATTTCGGCCGTGTACTTTGGGCTGCTGGTGGGGGTGTTTCTCACCTACATTCTGGCCCTGGCTTTGGAACCACTTTTGTCGAAGGCGGACGACGACGGCAGAATTGTGACCAAGCTGATCCTGGGAATGGTTCTTTGCTATTCCTGCATCAGTCTGCTCTTGCAAACCAAGGACGACTTCCGCTTCATCATTCCCTATGTCGAGTTCTCCAAAGAGGTTAAGGGGCTCAAACCCTATATTCTCGATACCAGCGTCGTGATCGATGGCCGCATCGCCGACCTTGTCGAAACCAACGTGCTGGACAATCAGCTCATCATGCCTCGGTTCGTGCTGGCCGAACTGCAGAACATTGCCGACTCCGGCGACAAGCTCCGCCGCGCCCGCGGCCGGCGAGGGCTGGATATTCTCAACCGCCTCCGCAGCAGCCAAGGGGTGGACCTGAAAATTTATGACCGCGAAACCCCGGAAATGGCCGGCCAGCCGGTGGACATGAAGTTGGTCCTGCTGGCCAAACACCTCGAAGGCAAAGTCGTCACTGGCGATTACAACCTGAACAAGGTCGCCAAGCTCCAGAACGTGCCGGTCATCAACCTCAACGACATCGCCAACTCCCTCAAGCCGGTCTTTCTTCCCGGAGAGAACTTTGCCGTCCGCATCGTCAAACCGGGGGAGGAACTCGGCCAAGGCATCGGCTATCTCGATGACGGGACGATGATTGTCGTCGAAGGAGGACGCGAGCATATCGGCAAGGAAGTGAAGGTCGCCGTCACCAGCGTGCTGCAAACGAGCGCGGGACGAATGATCTTCGGACGCTTTGCCCCGGGAGTTTGATCGATGGCCGATTCGCAGCATCCCGCAATGCCTGCTGTCGGCAGCATTGCCTGGCGGGATCTTACCGTGCCGGATGCGGAATCTGTTCGCTCCTTCTACGAGCAAGTCGTCGGCTGGAAATCGAGGCCGGTGGACCTGGGAGACTATCGCGATTTCGAAATGCTCCAGCCGGCTAGCGGCGAATGCACCGCCGGCATCTGCCATTCTCGCGGCACCAACGCCGACATTCCGCCGCAGTGGCTGATCTACATCATCGTCGCCGACGTTGCCGCTTCCGCTTCCCGCTGCGTTGAGCTCGGCGGTCAGATCCTTGTCGCACCGCGTCCACTTTCCGGCGGCACCTTTTGCGTCATCCGCGATCCGGCGGGCGCGGTGTGCGCGCTGTTTCAGGCGTAGGGTGCCATTCACACAACGGACATGTCCGAATACTTCCTCATCTCCGGCGGCTATGTCTACGACCCGGCCAACGGTGTCGATGGACAGGCAAAGGACCTCTGGATTCGGGACGGCAAGATCGTTTCGCCGCCGACTGAGCGAGGCATCAAGCCGACGCGCAATCTGAACGCCTCCGGCCTCGTCATCATGCCGGGCGGTATCGACATGCATTGCCACATCGCGGGGCCCAAGGCCAACACCGCCCGCAAAATGCGCCCCGAGGAACGACGGAACGGCGAAAAAATCGAGCGGACCAGCATCAAACGCTCGGGCACGATGGGAAGCGTTCCCAGCACCTTCGCCACCGGCTACAAATATGCCGGCATGGGCTATACCACCGCCTTCGATGCCGCTGTGCCGCCGCTCGCCGCCCGCCATGTCCACGAAGAGTTCGAGGACACCCCTTGCATCGACAAAGGCTTTTACGTCCTGATGGGAAACAATCACTACGTGATGAATTCCATCCGGGACAAAGAACCCGAGCGGCTCAAGGCGTTCATGGCGTGGCTCCTTTCGTCGGCCAAGGCCTATGCTCCCAAGCTGGTCAATCCCGGCGGGGTCGAAGTCTGGAAGCAGCACGCCCGCGGCAATGTCGAGAACATCGATTCCAAGGTCGATCATTTCAACGTCTCCCCGCGGCAGATCATCACCACCCTGGCTCAGGCCGCCGGCGAGTTGCACCTCCCGCATCCCCTCCACATCCATGCCAACCAACTCGGCATGCCCGGCAACTGGACCACCACGCTCGAAACCATGCGCGCCATCGACGGGCATCGCGGCCACATCACCCACATCCAGTTCCATAGCTACGGCGGCGGCGACGCGGACGAAAACACTTTCCGCAGCCAGGTCCAGCCGCTCGCGGACTATGTCAACTCGCACCCCAACGTCACCGTCGATGTCGGCCAGGTTCTGTTCGGCGAAACCACGAGCATGACCGGCGACGGCCCTCTCGGTTACTACCTCGCCAACATCTACGGCACCAAGTGGTTCAGCTCCGACACCGAAATGGAGTCCGGCTGCGGCATTGCTCCGATCAAGTACCGGAACAAAAGCCTCGTCCACGCGCTGCAGTGGGCCATCGGCCTGGAGTGGTACCTGCTTGTCACCAACCCGTGGCAAGTCGTGATGAGCACCGACCATCCCAACGGCGGCTCGTTCCTGGCTTACCCGCAAATCATCCGGATGCTGATGGACCGGACCTACCGGCAGGACATACTCAAGACCTGCCCTCCGCAGATTCGCGAACGTTGCCAACTCGCCGACCTCACCCGCGAGTACACGCTCGGCGAAATCGCCATCATCACCCGCGCCGGCCCCGCCCGCATCCTCGGCCTCGTTCACAAAGGCCACCTCGGCCCCGGTGCCGACGCCGACATCACCATCTACACGCCGCACGAGAACAAGCAAATCATGTTCGAGCTGCCGCGGTACGTCATCAAATCGGGCCGCATCCTCGTCGAGGAAGGAGACATCCGCGAGAACTTCCTCGGCAAAACCCTCCACGTCTCCCCCTCCTACGACCCGGCTGCCGAAGCCCACATCCGCCATTGGTTCGAGGAGTACTACAGCATCCGCTTCCGCAATTACCCGGTGGAGGGCCACTACCTCCAGGCAGCCGAGCAAATCGCCTGCGGAATGTAGTTGCAAGGCATTTACTAGCAATGAGTTACACGTGATTCATGAATGAAGATTGGGGATCTTGATTCATGATTCCGAGCAACTCTCGCACAAAAAGTTGCGTTGACGATGAATTACCTAAGCCCTTGCAATTAAATGACTTAAGAACAAGGCATTTGACGTAAGTCTCTGAATCAAGCCCTGAATCAGACCATTCTTGATTCATCAGCGCGTCACAAGTCCTTATCCCACAAGGATTTGAACCCTGAATCGCCCACCGACTCACCGGCGAGCGGCCAGCGTAAGCTGGCCGGTGAGTCTTCACACAACTTGCTTCACATCGGCCAGTTCAGAACTCCCTCCGCGCGCACCTTCGCCTCATTAATCCACAAACTATCTATAAATTGTCAAAGACCCACCGGATTCCCGCCGGCCCGACAAGACTGCCGCACCACGCCCGGAGCCGCCGTCCGGATACATCACAATTGTATACAGTAGGTTGGCACATTCAAGAGATCGGCCCAAAGATTTCGCAACTCTTTTCCCGTTGGAGTCCCGCCTTCAGGCGGCGTTTTGAAGATCCGTCTGAAGGCGGGACACCAACTACAGGCAGGAGCTAGGCGTCCTCTTCATCCTCGTCGTCACCGTCCAGGAACAGCGACTGCATCTTTGGCGCGGATTCCCCTGGGCCCATCAGTGGCACGAGGTAATCGAACTTGCCAGGACCGCAATGCTGCATCAGCAGGTCCATGATCCGGCCGCATTTGTGGGGGCTGTCATAGGGGCCAGGGACGAACAGTGGCTTCCCGTTCTTGCCGTACACGAACTTGTCGGTCGACAGGATGGGGTCGATATCGCCGAACAACATCCAGGCCAGGACATAGTCCGGATGCGGCTCAATTCCGATTTTCAAGGCAAAGTCGACCGCCCCCTCAACCAGTTTGCGCCCGGATTCCGGCGGCAAATCCACAAAACCAAGTTCGTAGTGAATCTTGTTGTAGATGTGCGACTGATAAAAATCGGCAGGCGAGATCCGGTACAAGGCGTCCTTGACCCCCAGGCAGTAAACATCCACCAGGAACAGAGCCGACGCCACATTGCCGCTGGCAAGTTGCCGGCTGAGCAGCACGTACCCAATTCCTTGCTCCCATAGGTTGATGCTGACGGCGCTATGCAGAATCGGAGCCGCCGCGGCCCGGGCGAAGCGGATGCCCGGATCTTCCCGGCTGCGAAGGGCCATCTCCTTCTTCTTCGCCTTCTGCTTGGCGTTCCTTTTTTCGGCCTTCTTCTGCTTCTTCCGTTGGTCGAGAGCCATGATCCCCTCCGTGGCAAAAGCCCGACTGGCTTGAGAAGTTCAAGCCACCATTCCCGGAATATACCCAAACGCCCGGAAAATGGGAATCTTGCCAATGTAGGCCGCGAGTCCTCTCGCGAGCCATCAGAGTTTGGGGGCGTAATCGAAAGACTTTCCACGAGGCTCAGATTTGCACCTCTGGCTCCGCCTGCTGTCAGGCCAATGAGGCAACCGTCCTTCGCCGCTCTGCATTCTTCGGGATCATCCATCAACTCTCGGGGCTCGCGAGAGGACTCGCGGCCTACTATGCCGACTCTTTCAGCTCTGCCGCCTGGTTCAGCGTGTTGTAGAGCGTGTTGAGGCTGATGCCGCGCTCTTCGGCGGCTTCGGGTTTGCTGCCGTCGTTGCGATCGAGGGCGTCGTGGATGGCTTGCATTTCCAGGTCGCGTAGCGACATCGGGCCGACCAGTTTCAGCTTGTGGCCGGCGCGGCGGCTGGCAAAACGCTGGGGGAGATGGTCGGGGGTGATGGGGGGGGAGTCGCAGAGGATGGTGGCGTGCTCGATGACGTTGGCCAGCTCGCGGACGTTGCCCGGCCAGTTGTGGGTCTTGAGCAGGTCGATGGCTTCGGGAGTGAACAGCTCGTCGTCGGCTTTGAGGCCGGGGCGGAAGCGGCGGAAGAGGTGATCGGCCAGGGCGGGAATGTCGCTGACCCGGTCGCGGAGCGCGGGGATCGTGATTTCGAACGTGTTGATGCGATACATCAGGTCTTCGCGAAACTCGCCATGCTCCACCATTTGGGAAAGGTTGCGATGCGTGGCACAGACGACCCGCACATCGACCTCGAACGAAGTGTTCTCGCCGACCCGGCGAATCTCGCCGCTTTCCAGAACCCGGAGCAGCTTGGCCTGCATCGATTTGGGAAGCTCGCCAATCTCGTCCAGAAAGATGGTGCCGCCGCTGGCGACCTCGAACAGGCCTATGCGATGTTCGTCCGCCCCGGTGAAGGCCCCTTTGCGATGGCCGAACAGCTCGCTTTCGATGAGCGATTCCGGCAGGGCTCCGCAGTTGATGGCGACAAAAGGCATGGCGGCCCGCACGCTCTGCTGATGGACGGCTTTGGCGACCAGTTCTTTGCCGGTCCCCGTTTCGCCGAGAATCATCACGGTGGAGCTGGTCGGAGCGACTTTTTCGATCAGCCGTTTCACCTGGTCCATCCCTTTGCTGCCGCCGACGAGCTCGGTTTTGCCTTCGGCCCGTTCGAGCTGGTGCTTGAGGGCCCGGTACTTGTTCATCCATTCCCGTTTCGCTGCGACCCGCTGCAGCAGGGCCTTGAGCTCCAGGAGCTTGCAGGGTTTGGTGAGAAAATCGAAGGCTCCCAGTTTGAGAGCTTGCAGCACGGCGTCGTACGAGGCTTTGCCGGTGAGGACGACGGTGTCGGTTTCGGGGGCGAGCTTTTTGCAGCGGTCGATGACTTCGATGCCGTTCATGCCGGGCATGTCGAGGTCCACGATGATGCAGTCGTAAGTGTTGCGGCCCAGCGCGGCCACGGCGGTGCCGCCGTCCGGGCAGACGGTCACTTCGTGCCCCATCCGCGGGATTTCCAGGCTCATCAATTCCTGCAACGCCGGTTCGTCGTCGGCGAACAGGAGCTTGAGCCGGTTAGGCTGCTTCGCGTCGGGTTTGAGTTTGTCTTTCATGCTGCTTCTGGTCCGTGATAGTCAATGACTCGGTCGCAACGAGGGGTAGAACAACGCGCATCGTCGAGCCCTTTTTCGGCCCGCCGCTGGTCGGTTCAATCGTTCCGCCGTGCTCGGTAATGATTCGAAAGGTGATGGAGAGTCCCAAGCCGGTCCCTTTGCCGTCGCGCCGGCGGGTGTAAAAAGGCTCGAAGAGGTGCTTCAGAACTTCAACGGACATCCCGCAGCCGTTGTCCCGCACGATCAGCTCGGCTTGATTGCCGAGGCGGCGGAGCTCGACCCAAACAGTGCCGCCGGGGTCGAGGCTGTCGAGGGAATTAGTGATGAGGTTGAGCACCACCTGCTTCATTTCCTGGGCATTGACCGGGGCCACGACGTGCTGGGTGCAAGTGAACTCGACCTTTTTTTCGCGGTAGTCCCCCAGGTGCCGCACCATCTCGACCACGCCGAGCACTAGCTCCCGGAGGTCCGTCGGCTGTTTTTGCACGTCCCCCAGGCGGGAGAAATCGAGCAGCCGTTCGGTGATTCCCTTGCAGCGGAAAGCTTCGTCCTGGATGCGGCGGAGATATTTGGCCACGACTTCGCGGTCGGAGGAGTTGCTTTTGGACGACCCGCCGCTGCCGAGCAGATCGGTGACTCGCGTTTCCAGCGACTCCGCGCACATGGCTATCGAAGCCAGCGGGTTGTTGATTTCGTGGGCCACGCCGGCCGCCAGAAAGCCGACGCTGGCGAGCTGTTCGCTGCGAACCACTTCCTGGGTCCGCTGCTGGATTTTGGCTTCCTGGTCGTGCTTGATTTCCTGAAAGCGGGCGGTCATGGCGTTCATGTTGTCGGCCAGCTCCGCCATTTCATCGCGCGTGGTGAGGTGGATGCGATGATCGAATTCGTCATTCTTGGCAATCCGTCTGGACCCACCAATGAGAACGCCGAGCGGTCTCATAACCCATTTGTAAAACACCCCACACAGAACGACGAGGCCGACAAACGAGAGCACCCCCGTGGCCCAGGAGATGCTGATCCACGTTTGATATTGTCCTTTGACTTCCGACGACAGGCTGTGCATCCGCTCGTAGAGCTGCGGCTTGAGGGCGTCGACCTGGTCCCGCATCTGGCTGAGCTGCTCGCTGAGGCCGTCGATGTGCGTTTGGGTCAGCAGCCAATCTGCTTCGTTTCCCGATTTTTCCAGGCGCTCCAGACTGGCGGCGATTTGCGACAGAGTTTCGCGGTCGCGGCTCCGGTCGCCGAGCTGGCCCAGTTGCGGCAGATCGGTGTCGAGGTGCGCGCGATATTCTTGGAGCGATTCCTTGATCCGGGTGAGCTTGAATTGAAACTCCGTCTTGGCCACCATCCCGCCGCTTTCCGGCGCGATCACTTCGGTCCCAATTCTTTCCTTGGGGCCGCGCAGAAACGCCTGGGCATAGCCGATGCGGCTGGAGAGCTCATCGGCGAGCGGCATTTCATCGGCCCGCCAACTGATGGTCTTGGCGAGCTCGCGATAGGCATAGAGCCCCTGCAAGCTGTTGACGGCCAGGATGCTGACGATGACAACCAGCAGGCCGACGCAGAGCAGCAGCTTGAATTTGATGGGCCAGCGAAACAGCACGGCGACCTCCTTGTCGCGCAACTTGGCCGGCATCCATCCGTGGACGCCGCTACTCTGGGGTTGCAGCGGGAGTGTACCACCGGCGAACTGGCGGAAGCAAGCCAGATTGAATGGGGACTTTGCCGCGTGCTAGCAGCGCGCGATGACCCAGGATTCGCGGAAGCTGGCACGGCGGGAGAAGACAGGTCCAGCGAGCCAACTTGGGAAAGCTACTTCTCTACTTCGCTTTGGCCTTCTCCCCCTTCTTGACTGCCGGCTTTGCAGGTTCGGGCTCCTTGGCGGGAGGCGCCGCTTTGACGGGCGCACCTTCCTTCGCTGGGACGGCTACTTTGGCTGGCTCGGCCGCTTTCTTGGCCGGTTCCGCAGCTTTTGGAAGGGCATCTTTCGGTGGCACCGCTTCCTTCTTCACTTCCGCTTTGACTTCAGCACCCCCGCCGCTATCTCGGTCGACGAGCAAATAGCCGGCCCAGAAGAACGGGTGCTCGGCTTTCAGGCTGTCGGAAGGAGAGAGTTTGACGCGGGGTTCGCGGTCGGTTTCGAGCTCCGTCGAGCGGGCGAGTTGCACGGCGCGGTGCCAGGCGTCGATGGCCGAAGTGCGAGGGAGTTCTTGCACGAATTCCCGCACCAGGTCATACGTCGTCTGCCCCGCCGGCCGCCAGCGGGTAATCAGAATGGTGCGGCTGCCGGTGGACATCAGGCCGCAGAGACTGAGGAACATTTCCTCGCCGGTGCCGCCCCGCTTGAGCGAGTTTTCCGCCGCGCTGTGAAAGCCAGGAAGGATGATCTGTTCGGGACTGGCGAACGGCAGCAGGAACCAATCGGCCAGTGTGCTGCCCGGCTTGCCGCGGTCCATTTGCAAGGGGGCAAAGGCATACGAGCCCTTGTCCACATCATCCACGTCGGAAAGAACCACCAGGCGATCGATGGTGCTGCCGAAAATGGACGAAGAGGCCGGACTGCCGACCAGCACGGAAGTGCCGGGAAGGGCCTTGGCAATATCATGGGCATTGTTGGCGGCCGGCTTGTCGTCGTCCCGCGGCATCAGGCGACCGGCGACCACGGCGGTCCGGGCCAGCGGCTTATTTCCGCGGCCATCGGGCATCATCAGTCCCACCGTCGGCGAATAGCGAACCTTCACCCGCGAAATCAGCGGCTCCGTTTCGCCTCCCTTTCCTTCAATTTGCAGGGCCTCAAACGGCAGATACCACAGTACGCCGTCGGGCACGATCACCAATTCCTGGTACTTGGCCCAATCGGCCGCCACCATCTGGTTGGTCAATTGTCCCAGCAGCGATGCCGCTGGAATCTTCCACTCCTGACCCTTCAGATCCTTGGCGTCGAGCGGCTGATTGCGGTCATAAAGGCCCAGGGCGCGGAGCATTTCCACAAGGTCCGTTTTCACCTTGGCAGGGTCGGCCACGCGAAAGTAACCAAAATTTTCTTTAGAAATCGCAAAGGCGTGCAAACCTTGGCTGGTGACCAGATAAGCCAGCGTCAGTTGCCCAGGGGGGAGCTTCTGCTGCATGTCCTTGAACTCCACCAGCGGTGGAAAACTGAAATCGCTGGGATCCCGGCGGAGGGCCATCTGTTGCAGGATGACCTCCTGAGCCGTGCTGACCTTGGCCAGGTCCGCACACAGAGTGGCTTGCTTCTTCTTGTCGGCGTCTTTGTCGGGCACGAGCGGAAGAGCGTCGAGGTCCTTCTGAATGGCCGCTGCTTGTTTCGACAGTTCTCCATACTTGGGATACTTCACGGAAAAATCCTGCCGCTGCAAAACGGCCTGCGGCGAGAGCGTTTCCTTGGGTGCCTCCAGAACCCACCGCAGGGCCAACAGGCGTCCGCCGAGTGGCAAAGTCGACAGGAAGCGATGCCGGCGGATGCGGTCGGCGATTCCCAGGGCCTTGTCGTTCTCCTTGCGGCCCAGGGAGATCTCCAGCCAATGTTCGTACGGCAGCGGATGGGGATTGCTCAGCACGGCCAGCGTCTCCATCGGATCGACCATCCAGTCAGCGGTGGTCGGCTCGCGGAGGATGTCGGCATAGAGCAGATCCCCGACTCGCTCCGTCAGCTCGCGGTCCATAATGACCTTGTCGATGAACCCAATCTGAAAGAGCCGCTTGGAGCCGACTTTTTCATAGGCCATGGCCAGGGCCAGCGAAGTGTTGGCGGGAACTACATTTCCGGCCTGAAATTGCACCTTGGCATTTTCATAATTGAAGCGGGCTCCGGTCTGCCCCAGCATCATCTCGTTGCCATTCAGTGAACCCCGGGCCTGCGAGAGGGCTTGTGCCGCCAGGGAGGTTTCGCCGCGCGTCGAAAACTGCTCCGCCAGGCTGATCATCAGCGAGGCGTGCAGCATCTTGATTCGCTTATACGCGAGTCCGGCCTTGGCCAGCGGTGCGTAAACTCCGTTCTGGCCACTGATGAGATGCGTGAGAGCACCGAGGCGAAAGGCCTCTTCCATCACGTCATAACGATCGAAGTACGTAGCCGAGTAGGTCGATTCCAGGAAATACGTCTGGGCGGCGTCGAACTTTCCCTGTTTGAACGCAAGCTTGCCCAGTTCGAGCAGTCCCACGCTGGTCAGCGGATGATCGTAAGTTCCGCTCGCTTGCAGGGAGTTCGTCAATTCCTGGGCGGCTTCCTGCGGCTTGTTCATCGCGGCGTAAGCACAACCCAGTTGCAGAGAAACCCAGCTTTGCGACCAGTGATTGGGAGGACCAGGGCGGCGCTGCAAAGCCGTCAGCAAATCGGCAAATAGGGGATCATGCGGGCTGGCGGGACCGAGGATTTCCGCCCGGCGGGAAATCGCCAGAGCCGAGCAGCGGACAATCTCCCCCACATAACAGGAATAAAGCTCTTGCGGCACAATGACGCCGCCATTCTGAGCGGCAGCGGCGTTCTCGGCCTGCGTCTTGCCTTGCATGATCTGGAAGTGGTCGGGGAAATGGCCGAGCTTCGTCCGCCGCTGGCTGCTGCCCCAATTCGGCTGGTTTTTGACGTTGGCTTCGGGCTCGATGGGTGAAAACTCGACCCGCAGCATCCAGTCGCGATGATTCACGGAGAGCTGTACCGCGGCGCTGAACTGCTCCAGGGCATTCCCCATGTCTCCCATTTGGTAATAGGATTCGCCAATCATCGCGTGGAAGCAGATCGAATCGACCCACCGCTGGTCGTCGATGCTTTTGAAGCCGCCGCTGGCCGATTGTCGAAACGATTGCCCGGCCGATTTGAAATCTCCGTCGTTGAACGACCCAAACCCGCCGTTTTGAAAATAGGCGATGTTGGGGATCGACATCCGAGCACCTTGAGCGTGGACGGATCCGGTAGCCAGCATAACTGTCAGTGCGGCGATGCCCCAGCACGCCTGCTGGCGCAATGTCCCAAGAGTTGGCAAGCTCATAGAATCCTCTTCCGTCTTGGTCTGGACCACGACTTGAAATCCCGCCTTCCCAGCGCCCCTGCAGTACTCCATCATACCTGTTTCCACGACAAGCGGCGAGCAAATCCGCCCTGGCCGCGGCAGCTCTGGGCACCGTAAGCTTTGCGCCGCCCCTGCCAGATGTCTCGCCCGGCGTTATGATTGACACGATCCCCCGGATTCGTGCGATTTTTTCAGTCTGGCCAATTTGGGTTTTGTAATTCGCCGATTACACTTAAGGTAGGGAACGGCATGAAGCCGCGAGTCACGGTTCCAAGAGTTCAAAAAGCGGTTCCTTTTTGAGCAGACAGCTTTTACGATGTCCGATCCCAATCGCATCCGCCGCCAGCAGCTCATTCGGCAAGCCGAAGGCTATCTGGAACTCATCTCGCTGTATGGCGAGAAATGGAGTTGTGCGGTCGAAACGCGGGACACGCTAGCAACGCGGGCCATCGAAACCTTGGAGCGAATTGATAACCCCGGCGGCATGAAGGCTCAGATTCTGTTCCTCCGCGGCCAGGCCCTGCGGACGATGGAGCGCTTCACCGAAGCCGTTCCCCCCCTGCGTGAAGCGGCCGAGTATGAGCCGCAAAACGTGCATATCCGCCTGGCGCTGGCTTGGTGCTTCAAGCGGTGCCGGCGATTGGACCTGGCCATTGAGACCCTGGAAGAGGCTCTCGAAGCCGATCCGGAAGTGGCAATCGTGCATTACAACCTGGCTTGTTACTGGAGCCTGGCGGGGAGCCCCAAGCTGGCGGTTTCCTTTCTGTCCCAAGCTTTTGAGCTGCAACCCGATTATCGCGAGCACGTCATTCGGGAACATGACTTCGACCCGATTCGCAATCACCCCTACTTCCAGGCTTTGACCACGGTGATTGTGTAAGTGGTGCAGGCTACCTGCCTGCCCTCCACAAGCGTCAAGCGCCAGCGAAGGAAAGCGCGGATTCGTCGACGATTAAGTACTTTCCTTCGCTTGGGCTTCAGGCTTGTGCAGAAGCAGCGGCCATCGGGTGGAGATTGAGAGTCGAGTCTGCCCATGAAGATTGCCAAGCTCGAAACCTTCCTGGCCAACTGCGGCCTGCGGAATTACCTGTTCCTCCGCCTCACCACCGACACTGGTCTGACCGGCCTGGGGGAAGCGACGCTGGAGTGGCAAGAGCAGACCGTTCGCACGCTCATCCACGAGTGGCTCGAAGAGCGATTAGTGGGGGAAGACCCGCGGGACATCGAACGGCTGTTTGGCAACCTGATTCGGGATCAGTATCAAGGCGGCTCGACCGTGATGACCGCCATCAGCGGGGCGGAGATTGCCTGCTGGGACATTCTCGGCAAAGCCAACGGCCAGCCGATCTACAAGCTGCTGGGCGGCAGGGCTCGGGACGAATTTCCCGCGTATGCCAATGGATGGTACGGCGGCGCGATCACGCCGCAAGATTACGCGGCAAAGGCCATGGACGTGGTGAATCGCGGATATAGGGCGACGAAATTCGACCCGCTCGGTGTAGCGTGGAAGGAAATGAGCGACGAGGAAATGGCCAACGCGGTGGCGATCGTTGCCGCTGTGCGAATGGCTGTGGGGAACGACGTCGAACTGATGATCGAGTTCCACGGCCGGCTATCGGTGGAATGTGCCATCCAGCTTGCCAAAAGACTTGAACCGTATCGCCCCGCCTGGTACGAAGAGCCGGTGACCCCGTGGAGCCTGGACCAACTGGCGGAAGTCAAAGCAGCCACGTCGGTCGCCATCGCTGCCGGCGAGCGGCTGTACATGTTCGAGGAATTCGAGCGACTCGCGGCGCTCCGGGCGTGCGATTTTGCCCAGCCGGACCTCGCGCATTGCGGCGGGCTGCATGTCGGCAAGAAAATCGCCTCCCTCTGTGAAGCACAGAGAATTCGTCTCGCCCCGCACTGTTCCATTGGCCCAGTCGCCCTATGTGCCGCCGTCCACTTCGGCTGGAGCACGCCGGCAGTGGCCATCCAGGAGAACTTTGCCGAGTACGATGTCCCTTGGCGAAGCGAGCTGGTGCATGGCTGGCGCGGCATTGACGGGGCAAAGTATCTGCTGCCGGAGAAGCCCGGCCTCGGAATCGAGCTCGACGAAGCAGCTATCGCGAAACATCCCTACCAGAAACACGCCTTCCCGTCACTTTGGGATGACCGCTGGCTGAAGCAATTCACGCGCGACAAAGGATGAGTCATGTGGAAAGCGGTGCGGCTCAACGCTCTCAGTTATCCGGTGGACCAGGCTGAATTTGACGCCATGATCATCGCGGGGGTGGACTTGCGGCTGATCGAAGGCCAGAAACCGGACGAGATCATCGCCGCGGCAGCCGACTGCGACGCGCTGCTCGTCGTTTCCTCAAAGCTCCCGGCGGAAGTCATCCACGCCATGCCCAGGTGCCGCATCATCGCCCGGCTCGGCGCGGGGACGGACAAAATCGACATCGCAGCCGCGACGGCAGCCGGCATCGTCGTCAGCAACGTTCCCGACTTCTGCCTGAACGAACAAGCGGAGCACACCCTGATGCTCCTGCTCGCCTATGCTCGCCAGCTTCCCTACATGACCCTCGCGATGCAGCGCGGCGACTGGACGGCCCGCAATCATCGGGGGGTCCACCGCATCGCCGGCCGCACGCTCGGCCTCGTCGGTTTTGGGGCCAGCGCCCAGGCGGTGGCGGAGCGAGCGCGGCCCTTTGGTTTGAGAGTCCTTGCCTGGACCCGCAGCCCGGATAAATACCGCGACACTGCCCAGCGCATTGGCGTTGAACTGCGGGAGCTCGACGACCTGCTCAGCGAGAGCGACTTTGTCTCCATCCATCTGCCCCTCAATCCAGAAACGGCGCACTTACTCGATGAGCGGCGGCTCTCACTCATGAAGCCCATGGCCGTGCTCATCAACACGGCGCGGGGAGCCATCGTTGACGAAGCGGCGCTGGTCAAGGCTCTCCAGGAAAAACGTCTCGGCGGCGCGGCGCTCGATGTGTTCGAGAGTATCGACGTCTTCGCCCTTCCTGGCGACCCACCCCAGCACGAACTGCTGGAGATGCCAAATGTCATCCTCACTCCCCACTGTGCCGGCAGCTCGGTCGAATCAACTCTCGATTCCAAAAGCCGCGGCGCGGCCAGCGTGGCCGAAGTCCTCAGCGGCAAATGGCCGCGGCACATCGTCAACCCCCAGGTCCAGCCCCGGTTCCCGCTGGTAAAGTAGCAACTCCTCTCCCTCTGGGAGAGGCTGGGTGAGGGTCTTTCATTCCTATCCAAGTCGCGGACGACTTAATCCCGGCGACCGCGATTGGACGCTGAAATCGCGACAATGACCCCCACGATGACGATGCCCAATATGACAAAGCCACTTAGCAGGCAGATTATCTCTACTATGCCAATTCCAAAAACACCGAGCAGCGACATTGAGATCCCCTTTTTTGTACGCCTTCGCTTTCAAATCCGGTCGGCTCCATTTTAGGCCGGAAGGCCACTTCAAAACCAGAGAATTCCATGCCCAAATACTGGCTCTTAAAAACCGAGCCCGAATCGTTCTCTATCCAGGATCTCGCGAAGTCCCCCAAGAAAACGACTTGTTGGGATGGGGTGCGAAACTACCAAGCCCGCAACTTCCTGCGGGATGACATGAAAATCGGCGACCATGTCCTTTTCTACCACAGCAGCACTGATCCACCGGCCATCGTGGGGACTGCCAAGGTCGTAAAAGCGGGCTATCCAGATCCGACCGCTTGGGATCCGAACAATCATCACTTCGACCCAGCCGCCTCACCGGAGAATCCACGCTGGAGCATGGTCGATATCAAGCTCGGCGAAATCTTCCAGACACCCTTGCCGCTGGAACAGCTTCGCAAAGTTGCCCCCCTCAAAAAGATGGAACTGCTCCGCAAAGGCTCGCGTCTCTCAGTGCAGCCGGTGACGAAGGAAGAGTTTGAGGCGGTGCTAAACCTCGGTCAGTGATCGAACGGTTCATGTGAGAAAACGGCTCCGATTGGCAAGTGCGCTCCTGTGAATTCAGACTTGTGGAAGAATGGGTAATACGCGAAGTTGTTGCGGCTCAATGATTTGCGAGTTTTGGCGAATAATCGCGTGTGTCTCAAACTATTGGAATTGGTCTGCGTAATCCAAGTGATTGGCTAAATCAGACATATTTATCAAATGGGTAGTTTGGATAAAATAGACTGACTGGGTAGTATTTCTCTTGATTAACGCCAACTGGACCGAATAATGATGATGGGCGTCCGCTCCTCGCAAATCGGTGAATCGAATGGCTAGCGTCGCGACTAATCAAGAGTTCGATCTTTATATCAGCCACGGCGTGCGCGGGGGGACTCTGTTGTCCCCAAGTCAATTCGATGAATTCTGGAATTCTCTCTCGACTTCTCAAAAACAACACTGGAAGGCGTTGTTTGTCCGAGGCTCCACCGCGCTGACCGTCGAAGCCTTGGAAAGCGCCGGTTCTGCTACGCTCACTCAAACTGCCATCGCGCGTGCCAAATCTCGCGGCAGCCGCTGATTGAAAACGGCGGTTTTCGTCGGATTTTTCTTCCCGTGGGGGAGCAAGCGCGATAGAATAATCGCATCCCACCGAGACGCAGAGTCATTCTGCTCCCATGCGTCTCCACCTGCCTGCCGTCGAAATTTCGCGAAAGATTCGTCATGGACGGTCTTCAGCCGTATAAAAACCCTGAGGAGCTCAAGGCGCTTGCTGCGTACTTTTGGGCACTTGCCAATGGCGTCCTGGCCAGCAAGCTTACCGCGGGTCACAAGGTCATGCTTCCCTTGCTGCCCGATCGAGGAGTGAAGATTCGTTTCACCGCGGCAACGCTCCGCACATCCGCGGATTTGCCTTCCGCCAGGAATGCGGAAAAGGCCCGCGAGATCATATCGCATTTTGCATTTGTGCTGGGCACCTCCCTGGCGTTGCATGGCGTGGAAACCGCCTATAATGTCGCCGAAGCGCTGCAAGAAGAAGCGGGGCTCAAGTTTGCCGCATCGTCGCGACAGGACGCGATGACAAAATTCGCAGCCGCCCTGGCGACAGCTCAGGAGAGCGAACTGCTAGAATGCATGAAAGCCATTTGGAAATGACAACAGGCCGCTCCATGCCGACTTCTTTTTCCGCAGCGCAGCGTGATGACTTGCATGTGCTGTCGGTTCACGGACAGGACGATGCCGAGAATCCCCGAGCACTCCTGGTCGCAATTCTCGATGGCGTTGACGATCATGCCAGGGTGCATGGTGCCGAGCGGGCCGCCGCCAAGGCCGGCATCCATCGCAGTATCTGCCAGTCCTGCCTGCTGGGGGCCGAGGGGGAATGGTGCCTGGCACTGGGCAATCGATTCGGAGAGGGTGCGTTTGCGGCTTTCTATGGCCCCCACGCCGTGAAGCTGGCGGCGGGGGCCGCGCTGGCGATTCACCAGCACCTGACGATTTGGAACCTGGAACACCAACTCAGTTGGGAGCATCAGGTGCATTCGCGGATTGCGATTACCACCTATCCGTGGCAGGAAGTCTTGGAACTGATGCCCCAAGCCATGCGCGGAAATGTCGTCGTGCATCCCGAGTTCTGGGAAGATCTCCAGGATTTTGAAACTGTGTTGTCCTCTGTCGGCGTTCGCTGCGCCGAGCTTGGCAGCCTGTGGGCAGAGGTGGTCCGGGAGTTGGAGGAAGGCATCGAGCTGCCCGGGATGAATCTGCATGTAAGCCGGCGTTTCGCGCTATACCAGGCAAAGTTTGCCGCTAATCGCGCTGCCAGTTCAGCCGCGACCGCGGCCAGCGCGGCAGTTGGCTAGAGTCCTGTCCCTACGGCAGCGAGTCGTGCTCAATCACCCGCATCGACTTCCACCTTCCTTGCAGAAACCGTGCGAGATACACGACGGCCAGCGTGCAGAGCCAAGCGGTCAATACCCACCACCAACCGAACAGGCCCCAGTCGCCGTAGACCTGGCCGACGCGGCCGATGGTGACAAAGACCAGCGAAATCGTGGTGGTCGCGATGAGGATGAAGAACGTGTCCCCGGCCCCTCTCAGGGCCCCGATGAAGATCAGTTGCATCGCGTCAAAGAGGCAATAGGCGGTTACGAATCGCAGCAGGACGACCGTGTAATCGCGAATCGGAATGAACTCCGATTCCTTGGCGAACGCGCCGTGCGCCAGTAGGAAAAAGTCGGGCACCAGCAAGTATGCCGCTCCGAACAGGCTGGTATAAACAATCGCTATGACGAGCGAAGTCCAAGTTGCGCGGGCGGCCAACTCTGGCCGGTTCTCGCCGAGCTTTTGCCCGACCAACGTGGAGACTGCGATGCTCACGCCGAAGATTGGGATGAAGGCAATGGAGTTCACGTTGAACGCCAGCCCTGTTGCCGCCCCTTCCGCGTTCCCGATCTCCGCGACGAAGTGCGTCAGCAGCGTGAACGACGCCGCTTCCACGAGCAGCGGCAGTCCGCCGGGCGCACCGAATCGGAGCAGCCGCCAGAAGAGCGCGGCGTCGAAGCGGTTGCCGCTGGTCAGGCCGTGCAGCTCGCGGTCGGGCGACAGCCGCATCAGCACCATGAACGCTGCCACGTTAAACCAGTTGGCCGCCGCGGTGGCAATGGCGGCTCCCTTGATGCCCATCTCGGGGAACCCCAGCTCTCCGAATATGAGCAGGTAATCGCCGACGACGTTGACCAGAGTACCCAGAACCTGCACCAGCATCACCACCCGCGTCATTCCTCGGCCGGTGTAATAAGAAGAAAGGGCGTTGCCAATCACCACGGCTCCGGCACCAAACGCCAGATACTGAAAATAGTCGGTCTCCAATTTTGCGAGCTGCGGGTTGGCTGAGCCGGCGAACAGATACGGCGCGAGCGGAACGGCCAGCAGGAACAGCGGCGTGCAAATCCAACCGAGTCGCACCCCCTGTGCGACCGCCAGGCCAATCCGCTCCGGCTTGCCAGCCCCGTGATATTGGGCCACGAACGTATTGACGAACGAGGCGATCCCTCCCGGCAGGCAAACAAGCGTCCAGTGCGCCATGCCGGCGGGAAGCGCTGCCGCCATTTCGGGCAACTCGGCCGATGAATGCCACATCAGGAACATCCGGTCCACGAACCACTGGATGGACCAGAACATGGTCGAGACGACGAGCGGCAGGGCAATCGCCAACACTTCCCGCCCGCCGCAGGGGCGCGACCACCAAGTGAGTTCGTCCTCGGCCGGCGCAAGAGACTCCAATTCCACGGAAAGTGGCCCGGGCGATTCGTAGGGATTCTGATCCATGGGCCAATCTTATCCGACGAAAGAGGATATGAATCCCCGAGGCGGTCGAGCGAAAGAGGGATAAACGCAAAAACAGGTTCGCGCGGAGCGGACTTTTGGCATACAAGTAGGCATGCGGCAGCGACCGCGTTTATAATCAGAAGCAGATAACTCCCCTCTTCCCGATATTTTTGCGATGACTATTTCTCCACAATCCCGCCAACTTCTGGACCTGATCTCTCGCCGCGAATTGCTCACGCGGTCAGCGGCCGGCTTTGCGGGGGTGGCGCTCGGGGCATTGCTGGCCCAGGAAGCGGCTAAGGCTGAATCGGCAGGCGAGAGCGAGACGACGCCGCAGCCCCATTTCGCTCCCAAAGCCAATGCGGTGATTCAGCTCTTTCAGCATGGGGGACCGAGCCATATGGACTTGCTCGATCCTAAGCCGGAGTTGAATAAGCGGAATGGCCAGAAGATGCCGGAGTATTTCACCGACCTGGTGAAGCTGACCGCACACGGCAACCTGCTGGGGACGCCGTACAAGTTTGAGAAAGCGGGGCAGTGCGGTGTGGAGTATTCGGAGCTGCTGCCGCATACGGCGAAGTGTGCGGACGACATCGCGGTGATTCGCTCGATGCACACCGAACACAACAACCACGAGCAGGCCCTCTGGATGATGCATACCGGGCGGATTGTCTCCGGCCGGCCGACCCTCGGGGCCTGGGTAAATTACGCACTCGGCAGCGAGAATCAGAACCTGCCCGCCTACGTCGTCCTGCGGAACGACTCGTCCCTCCCCACCGACGGCAGCCGCAACTGGTCCAACGGTTTTCTGCCGCCGCAGTATCAAGGGGTCCACTTCCGTCACACCGGCACGCCGGTCCTTTACTTGCAACCAACCACGGCGGTCAGCGACGGGACGCAAAAGCTCCGTCGCGATTTGCTGGCGTCCCTCAACGAGCAGCACAAGGCGGAGCACCCCACGTTCGCCCCCGACCTCGCCGCCCGCATCGCCAGCTACGAGATGGCGGGGCGGATGCAGCTCTCGACCGGTGCGGCACTGAATCTCGCCGAGGAAAGCCCCGCCACGCTCGCCATGTACGGCATCGGTCAGCCCAAGACCGACAGCTACGGCCGCCGCTGCCTGATCGCCCGCCGGCTGATTGAGCGGGGGGTCCGTTTCGTGCAGATTTTCGTGGAAGGGCAAATCTGGGACACCCACAACGCCAACGCTGCCGGCACCAAAAGCTGCTGCGAGCAGACCGACCAGCCGACCGCCGCTCTGCTCATGGATCTGAAGCGCCGCGGCCTCTTGGGCAGCACGCTGCTGATGTGGGGAGGCGAGTTTGGCCGCACCCCGGTCAGTCAGTCCGGCGAAGGGCGCGACCATCACAAACAGGGCTTCAGCGTTTGGCTCGCCGGCGGCGGCATTCGCGGCGGCCAAGCCTACGGCTCCACCGACGAGCTCGGCTACCACGCTACCGAAAACCGGACGATGGTCGCCGACCTCCACGCCACCGTTCTGCACTTACTGGGCCTGGACCACAAGCGGGTCAACTACCACCTGCACGGCCGGGACGAGCGGCTGACGGATGTTTATGACGCGCATGTGATGGAGAAGCTGGTCACGTAAAGGAGAGACGGCGAGCTGGAGGAAAATCCAAGCCAAGGACCACCAAAAGTGTCCATTCTGAACTCACGCCAGCCGATCTTGCGGCGGCAAAGACAGTTTTTTCCCTAGTCCGATGGGTGAAGTGGACGAAATAGGGCTGAAGATAACCAAATAGTAGCGGAACAAATCGGAAAACAGGAGGTTCAAAGTCTGTTCTTTTCCCCGTCGGTGGGGTATTCTGAGTCTTGGGCTGTTAACTCAGTCCAAAGCGAAACTTGATGGGGGGAGTCTCGCATGGGAAGGCGCTATGCGCACGCAATACTTATTGATTCTTGGAATTGCCTTGACCTTGTTCGGGTGCGGCCCGAAGAGTGAGACTCATCGCGCGCAGGAAGAATCGGGGCTCAAGCCGCTAGCCATTTTCTACGGCCGGTTTGTCCCGCAGCATCAAGGACGGCCGCCTCAGAATGAGGCCGAGTTCAAGGCCTATCTCAAAGAGCCGGCGAATGCGGAAGAGTTGCTGGGAATTCACAAGGTCGCCGACATCGATGCGCTGTTTATTTCCAGTCGGGACAAGAAACCTTACATCGTCATATATGGGCCAACCTCTGGCGAGGGACCGGCGGGCGCTCCTGTGGTGGCTTACGAGCAGGACGGATTGAACGGAAAGCGATTTGTCGCCAGCAGCATGGGGGCTGTCGAGGAAGTGGATGCAGTCAGATTCCAAAAAATGGTTCCCAGTCCTTCTAACTAGCGAAAGTGCCAGACCCGGTATTTGCCGTCTAGTTACCGAGGTTGCCTCCTTTGAGCGAAGTTTTTTGAAACAATGCACTGGCTCCCTGGGCTGCCATCAAGCGGTCGGGGCCATGTATTTCCAACGGGTGATTGATATGAAACCATCTTCAGTTCGAATTCGGCGAGCGTTTACGCTTGTCGAATTGCTTGTGGTGATCGCCATCATTGGCGTGCTCGTGGCCCTGCTACTGCCCGCGGTGCAGTTCGCCCGCGAAGCCGCTCGGCGCATGCAGTGTTCCAATAATCTGCGGCAGATTGGCATCGCCATCCATACCCATCACGACACGGTCCGCGTGCTTCCCACGGGCGGAGATATGCCGTGGCCTTTGATTTACAACTACATCACTCCTTACGGCGAGGCTTTCGGCCCGGAAAAGCAGGGGCTCGGCTGGGCCTTTCAAGTCTTGCCCTACCTGGAAGCGAACAACCTACACGATCATCAAGCGGCGAACAATTTGCAACGGCAAATGAATCTGGAACAGGCCGAGATGAGTGGGTATTTTTGCCCCTCCCGCCGGCGCAATGTCAAACAGCAAGACCGCATCCTGATGGACTATGCCGCTTCGACTCCGTCCAACAACCTTCGGCTCGACAATACCTCTTCGCTCCAGTTCAATTCCTTTTTCAAGGGAAGCAACGCCCACGACATCGCAACCTCCAAGAACCAGAGTTATTTTGGAGTGATCGTCCGTACGAATTGGGATTGGCGCACGCAGAGCGCCGTCGGCTCCGATCCGCCGTTGAATTTGGGAGCAATTTCCGATGGCACCAGCACCACGATGATGCTGGGCGAAAAACGCCTGATGCCCAACCAGTACCTAAGCGGTGCCTGGCATGATGATCGCGGCTGGACCGATGGCTGGGATCCGGACACTCTCCGGCTCACGTCGGCACCGCTGGGGCCGGACGTCCGATCCCAGGCCGACCAGAACACGGGCCTCGTGGGGGACATCGGCTACCACTTCGGCTCGGCGCATCCCAATGGCATGAATATCTGTTTTGCCGACGACTCGGTGAAGTGGATCCCGTTCAGCATCGATCGGAACACTTTCAACAGAATGGGGCATCGGCAAGACAACCAGGTCAACACTGGGGCAGGGAATTAGCCAATGCTTGCCTGATCGGAGAACGATTCATGAGCTGGAAACCCGCCTTCGCGCTGGGTGGTACCCTGCTCGCCTGTGCGGGTCTGGTTTTGGCGGCAGAGGAGGAGCCCGCGGCCAAAAGGCGGCCTGCCCAGCGAGGCCAGCCTGCTCAGATTCTTTCTGAGTACGACCAGAATGGCGATAAGCTTTTGGAGAGAGCTGAACTTCCGCAGCGGATGCTGGATCGTTTTCCACAGATGGACGCTAACGGGGACGGCAGAGTCTCGCTCGATGAATTGCGACGAATGGCAAATCTCTCGCGCAATACTCCGCCCGCGGCGGGCGGTCCTGGTCCCGACAGAGATCCGCTGCTCCGCTATCTCGATTCGAGCGGCGACGGCGAGCTTTCTGCCGACGAGATAGCTGCTGTAACGGAGCGACTGGGGAAGCTCGACAAAAATGAGGACGGCAAGCTGGACCACGCTGAGTTGGCCGTGCTGTCGCGTCTCGCCGGTGGCGGTCGAAACGGCGGCAAACCGGGCGAAATCATCACGCCCGCCGCCAAAGGGGAGCGGATTAGCGACAAGCTGAAAGTCGGCGACGTCGCCCCCGATTTCTTGCTGCCGCGGATCAGCGGTAAAGGAGCCATTTCACTAACCGCACTTCGAGACAAGAAACCGGTCGTTTTGATTTTCGCCAGCTACACGTGACCGCCGTTCCGTCGCCAGTCTGGCGACCTGGAAAAGCTGTACCTGGCGTACAAAGATCGGGCTGAGTTCCTATTGGTCTACATCCGCGAGGCCCATCCCGATTCCGTCCTGTTGACCATGAAGGACGGCAAGGAAGTGCTGGAAAAAATCGAGCAGACCGACGACCTCTTCGCCCGCGCCGAACATGCCGAAGTCTGCCTGGCCACGCTCAAGCTCAGCGTCCCCACCGTCCTCGACGGTGAAAACAATGCCGTCAACACCGCCTACGCCGGCTGGCCCGACCGGATGTACGTCGTCACCACCGACGGCCGCATCGCCTATCAAGGCACCCCCGGCCCGAGCGGTTTCAAACCGGAGGAAGTGGAGGAGTGGTTGAAGGAGAACGTGGGGGGAGAGCAGGCGAAGTAAGTGTTCCCTCCCGGAAGCGTCAACTAGCCGGCAGGATTCTCCTTTTTCTTCGGCACCGCGTATTCCGTCTCCACCGTGATTCCCGGCTGCGGGACGGGGTATTTTCCGTCGGCGTCGGCTTGGATCGGGGCGGGGCCGTCGACGACGAGCTTGTCGGCATTGGGGGCGAATTCATGTTGGCAATTCAGCATGTCGTCGAACGTGATGATCTGGCCGGTGTGGGCGGCCATGCGGCCCATGGCGGTAACGAGGCTCGCTTCGGCTCCGCGCTTGACTTCGTTGTAGGGCTTGTCGGTGCGGATGGCCTCGATCAGGTGGTTCCATTCGAGCTGGTAGGGATTCGGCTCGGGCGTGGTGCAGGTCCAGGCCAGATCGGCCTTGTCCATTTTCTGTCCCTTGTAAATGCGGCACTTGGCGGGGCTGTGGCCGGCGTCGCTGATGACGCCGAGTCCCTTGCTGCCGTGGGCGTAGCTGGCGAACTGGTCGTGGACGCCGGGCATGGTGCGGCCGTAGAGGAACATCTTGGCCCCGTCGTCGAAGGTGTACTCGACGGAGTAGTTGTCAAAGTTCTGGTCGACGTTGTCGCCGCGGAAATGCCGCCCGCCGCTGGCCTGGGCCTGCACCGGCCAGGAGCCTTTCATCCAGCAGCACTCGTCGATGTTGTGGATATAGAAGTCGCTGAAGCAGCCGCCGCTGGCCCAGAGGAAGCTGTGGAATCGCTGGATCTGCCACATCAGCTCGCTGATGCCTTCCGGCCTGCGAGGGCTGAACGCGGAGCCGACGGGGCCATGCATGCGGTAGGCGCGGAGGGCCAGAATCTGGCCGAGCTCGCCGGAGTTAATGCGGGCCAGCAATTCCTTGCGGGCGTCGCAGTGGCGGCACATCAGGCCGACGCCGACCTTCATTCCCTTCTTGACCGATTCCTCTCCCAGCTTGAGCATCCGCCGCGTACTTGGGCCGTCCACCGTGATCGGCTTCTCCATGAAGACGTTGATTCCTTTCTCAATGGCGTAGGTGAACTGCACCCAGCGGAACGCCGGCGGCGTGGCCATGATGGCGATGTCACCGGGCTTCAGGCAGTCGATGGCCTGCTTGTAGGCGTCGAAGCCGATGAAGCGGCGGTCCTCGGGAACCGTCGCCGTTTCGGGGAATCGCCCCTGGATGCTCTTGTAACTGATGTCGAGCCGGCTCTTGAAGACATCGGCCATCGCCACCAGCTTGATCGGCCCATTCTTCACGTTGAGGCAGTCGTTGGCGGCCCCGGTTCCGCGTCCGCCGCAACCGATGAGGGCGACGTTGATCAGGCTACTTTCCCAGGCATGGACATGCGGCACGTGCATGCCGGCAAAGGCGGAAGCGGCGACGACAGCGCCGGTGGTCTGCAGAAAGTCGCGGCGGGTGCTATCCGTGGAGGTGGTGAGGCGCTTGGTCATGGGGTGGTCCTAGGGAGAGAGGTCGAGGTTCGAGATTCAAGGTTCATGGGGGAGATGGAGTTCTCCGGTTCCTGCTGTTTTACCATACCGGCTAAGGCGGGAAAACTATCGCGACCCAAAGTTCGAGATCTTGGAATAAACCCCCGGGCGGACGACTCAGTCTTCGGGGAGATTCGCCATGCCTGTAATCGCCAAAAAGTCCCAGCCGAATCTGTGGTCCCGGTTGCGCCGCTGGCTGTGGCGGGGATTGTGCGGCTTCGCACTCTTCTGGCTGACGTACGGCTGTTTCCTTCTGCTGGGGTTCATTCCGGTGAACCGCGGCTATCAAGTGCCGCACGAGGACGACCGGGTGCGGATTTTCATCCGTTCCAGCGATATCCATACCGACTTCGTGATGCCGATTTCCTCCGCGGAATCCGGCGTCGATTGGAGCGGGATGTTTCCACCGCACCATTTTCGCGCCCCGCTCCGCGGCGCGAAGTTTGTCGCGGTCGGCTGGGGCAGCCGCGGCTTTTTTGTGGAAACGAAGACTTGGGCCGACCTGAGAATCAGCATGCTCCTGAGGACGTTGTTCACACCCAGCGAGTCGGTGCTCCACGTCGAATACTTGGGAGATGTCGCTCCCGGACCCGCGATGAATGAAGTGCTGCTGACCAGGCACCAGTACCAGGAGCTAGCGGCCTTTGTGCAAAGCACCATCCGGGAGCAGGACGCCAGCGGTGCAGCGGTGCTGGCCACGGAAGTTTCTTACAGCGACTATGACCGGTTCTATCTCGCCTGCGGACGCTATCACCTGTTCAACACCTGCAACCAGTGGACGGGTCGGGGCCTGTATCGAGCCGGCGTTCCCACGGGCCTCTGGACGCCGCTGGTCGTGCATGTCCGCTGGCACCTGCTGAGGACTCCTTCTCCCTGACTATTGCCAAATCAACTAACCAGTATTTTGAGGGAATTCGTCGTATGACACTGATGCTGACCGGCCGCCATCGACTCCATGCTCTAGCGCGAAGTACAATACAGGCGGGCAAATCCGTTGTCGAGGTTTCACCCGCATTTGAGGAATCATGTCCGGAAGAGGAGAAACCTCATGAGTAATATCGTCGTTGACTCTGTTGTCGGTCCCGATGGCACTTTGCATCTAGATGTACCGATTGGCATCGAGAATGCGAATCAACCTGTGCGCGTGGTGATTGAAGCGGGGCGCAAGACGATGACGCGAGCGGAGTGGGGTGTATTTGTCCGGTCGATGGCGGGGAGCATCACCGATCCGACCTTCGAGCGGCCACCGCAATTGTCCCTTGAAGCGCGGGAGCCGCTGTCGTGACCTATCTGCTCGACACGAACACTTGTATTGGCTGGCTACGGCAGAATCAACCGCAAGTTGTCGCTCGGATGCAGGCTCAAACTCAGACCGACATCGTATTATGTTCGGTGGTAGTGGCGGAACTATTGTTCGGTGTTCAGCGGTCCGATCCGGCCCAGCGAGCCAATACTGGCCTGCGCGTCGAGCAATTGCGGCAGCAATTCGTTTCGTTGCCCTTCGATGACGCCGCTGCAGAACGATACGGCCGGATTCGTGCGGACTTAACCGCGCAGGGACTAGTCATCGGCAGCAATGACATGCTGATCGCCGCGATTGCATTAGCGAAGGGCTGCACCTTGGTTACAAACAATACGTCCGAGTTCAGCCGGATTTCCGGCCTCGTGATTGAGGACTGGCAGAATTGATGAACAATCTGCCGCAACGCGGAATAGCGAGTGACGTTCTTGAGATTTATCGTCGAAGAAATCGATCCGGACTCGGGGGTTGCCGTCGGGTTATTCCATTGTGCCTACAAGCTGCGTGATTCAATCGATGTTCCCGAAGATGATCGGAAGATTCTTCGAGAGCACTTGGCCTGGTTTGAAGATCGACTGCCTCAGCCAAGGCGATTCAACCGCACGAAGTCGAAAGGCTACTATCGGCGAAAGACCAAAGGAATATCTTGGTTTCGTGAAACCGCCAAGGAACATTTGGCGCGAATGGAAGCTGTGCGGAGAATTGCGGAAGCTTTGGGCCATTCAGTGCGATTGATTCGCGAGGAACGGGTTGGCTATGTGGTATACGAAGACGAGTACCAGGTTGTAGCTGAGCCGTTTAAGGAAACTCGGAGTGGATGAATTGTTGGCCAAATAGTGGCACGACTTCGAGCGCATAACGGGGCGATATCGTCTTCATTCCCGCCCCAAAGCAATTTTTTCGCTTTTTCTTCATCCCCTGGCAATAACTTCTCTTGACCGGCCCGCGACCTTCCGATATTTGACGATAACGCGCTTGCCCTGGGGTATTTGCTGCGGTTAATCCTGTCCTTGTCGCAAGGAGGTGACCAGTGGCTACCCTTGTTTCTACAATCGGCCTGTTGGCCTGCCTTTGCGGTTCTCCGCCGCGAGAGGATGTGGCGAGCGAGCAGGTGGACCTCGTCGAGGTCAACCACTTCTACGACGACCAAGGTCGCCATGTCTTCGACCAGGTCATTTTCTACGACTGGGCCGAAGGGCACAGCCGCCACATGGTGCGGGCCTGGCGGCTGGTGAAGAATCCCGCCCAACTTCCGCAGCGGAACTGGAAGGACGGCAGTTATACGGCCCTCTGGCACGACAACGAGACGCTGCGCAAAGTGCAAGCCAAATCCATGCGCGAATCCTGGACGCAGTACGACCCCGAGCTTGTCGAGCGGGAGTACCTGCCCAAAGAAAAACGCAAAGAGCTACAGCCGACCAAAATCGCTCGCAAGACGGACCCGCCGGCGACGCCTCTGGTCGCGACGGCGGGCAGTGTCGCTGCACCCAGTCCCCGAGTGGCGGAGCCGACAAGTGGCTCGACGAGCACGCGGATGCGGTAGCCTTACTCCACCGTCACACTCTTCGCCAGATTTCGCGGCTTGTCTACGTCGCAGCCGCGGAGCAGGGCGATGTGGTAGGAGAGGAGTTGCAGCGGAATGATGTTGACGAGCGGAGAGAGAAACTCTTCCACTTGCGGGACGTAGATGACGTCATCGGCCAGGCGGGCGGTTTCTTTGTCCCCTTCTGCGGTGATGGCGATGACCGGGCCGCCGCGGGCTTTGATTTCTTCCAGGTTGGACATCACTTTGTCGAACACCGGACCTTGTGGCATGATGAAGACGCTCGGGGTTTCTTCGTCCACAAGGGCAATCGGGCCGTGCTTCATCTCCGCTGCGGGATAGCCTTCCGCGTGAATGTAGCTGATTTCCTTGAGCTTGAGCGCCCCTTCCAAAGCCGTGGGAAAATTGTATTGCCGGCCGAGGTAAAGGAACGTCGAGGCGTGGGCGTATTTGGCGGCAATGCGGCGGATGTCGCCGCTGGTTTCGAGGGTCTGTCGGACCAGATCCGGCACTTTGCGGAGTTGAGTGATGACCCGCCGCCCGGCTTCGTAGCTCATGTGCCGCATCCGGCCAAAGTACAGGCCGAGCATGGCTAGCGTCGTGACCTGCGAGGTGTAAGCCTTAGTGGAAGCCACGCCGATTTCGGGCCCGGCATGCAGATAGATGCCGCCGTTGGCTTCCTGGGCGATGGTACTGCCGACGACATTGCAAATCGACAATGCCGGATGTCCTTTCCGTTTCATTTCGCGGAGCGCGGCCAGCGTGTCGGCTGTTTCACCACTTTGCGTGATGGCAAAGAGCAGCGTCCCTTGCTCCAGCGGCGGATTGCGGTAGCGGAGCTCGCTAGCGTATTCGACTTCGACCGGAATCCGGGCCAGTTCTTCAATCAGGTACTCGCCGACGAGAGCCGCGTGCCAGCTCGTGCCGCAGGCGGTGAGGATGATGCGATTCACTCTCCGTAAATCTTGCGGCGTGAGGTTGAGTCCCCCAAAGACAGCGGACGCATCCTCATCGCTAAGCCGCCCGCGCATCGCCGCGGTGATGGATTCCGGCTGCTCGTGGCTTTCCTTGAGCATGTAGTGGGGCGAGCCGCCAAGCTGGACATCGGTGGATTCGATGGCCAGGTCCTGCACGGCATGCTCGATGCGCCCCTGGTCACGCTGCTCGATTTGGAGAGAGTCCGCGGTAACAACCGCGATTTGGTGGTCGGCCAGATAGACGATCTTTTCCGTGTGACCGGCAAGGGGCGAAGCATCGCTCGCGATGAAGTGCTCACCCTTGCCGACTCCGACCACCAGCGGGCTGCCGAGACGAGCGGCGACAATGACACCGGGATAGTCGCGAAACAGCATCACCAGGCCGTAGGTGCCACGAAGCTGGCTGAGGGTCTTCGTCACCGCGGCCAGCAAAATGGCGTAGGGCTCATCGGCGGGAAAATCCTCGCGGCGAGCTTCCAGTTCTTCGAGCGAACTGGCGACCAGGTGTGCGACGGCTTCGGTGTCCGTGGAGCTGCGAAACTGATAGCCTTCCGCTTGCAGCTTTTGTTTGAGCTTCTGGTAGTTTTCAATGACGCCGTTGTGGGCGAGCGCGACAACTCCGTTGCCACCGATATGAGGGTGGGCGTTGGCCTCGCTGGGTACACCATGTGTGGCCCAGCGGGTGTGGCCGATGCCGAGAGTTCCCGCTGCGGGAAATGTCGCGAGCTGCGCCGCCAGCGCATCAATCCGGCCGACGGCCCGAGCGAGATCAAAGTCGCCATCCCCCGTCCGCGTGGCCATGCCCGCGCTGTCGTAGCCCCGATATTCCAGCCGTCGCAGCCCCTCCAAAAGGAAGTCCGTTGCTTGTTTCTTGCCGACGTAACCGACGATGCCGCACATGGCTTTGGTGTCCCGAGAGATCCTTGAGTGACGTCCCTGCCAGCGCACGGGACCGACAAGGATAGCTCGCCCCAGCGGCCAGGCTGTGCGGCTGCGGATATTAGCAGAAAAGCCGGTTGTGACGAGGGGAAACGGGCCGCGGCTTCACGATTCCTTCCCAATGGCTGCGAGCAAGATTCACGCACTCCGGGAAGATTCACCGTACCCCAATCGCATACCGCCAGTTGGACGAGCCAAGCTAGCGGAGCAGGCCGCGGGAGAATTCTGGCCCGAACTGGACATTCCTTGACCTCGTAGGAATGTGCGCTACGATGAAATTGCAGCCTGGTGGATTGCGGTGCGGCCCGATTTGCCGCTAGCAATTCCGCCTGGCTTGCTTCGCCTATGACTCGATGAACGAGTGCGGCATCTCGGCCCAGATCCAGGGCCAGCCGCGATTGCCAGCCAAGGACGGCGCTAGAGCGCATCTTCTTTTAGGAGTCTGGCAAGATGGACCGTTTTTGCGGCCGCCGGAGGGCGGCGTTGGGATCAATCCCCTTGGTAGTTCTGTTCGGGATAGCAATTTCTGCGGCCACCGCGGTGGCGGAAATGCCACGAGTGGTGTTCGACATGCACTACGCGGTGAGCTGCCGCGACGTGACGCCGCCGGAGTTTGCCGCGGCGAACCCAGGGGACAAATTGATTGAGGTGAAGCTCGGCATCTCTTCCTTGCTGCAAGCCGGGATAGAGAAAGACCTGGCCCAGTACTTCATCAGGATGGAGACTCCGCAGCGGACGATGGCAGTGGTCGACTTTCTTCCCAAAACGGCCCGCGAGAGCCTGCAAGGGAACACGACCATCACCAAAAACTCGGAGACAACCTTCTCCCTTGGCATCAACATTACTGGCCACTATGAGGCGCTCGCCGGGACCGCTATCTCTCCCGGTGTCAGCCAGAAGAACGGCTCGTGCATCAAGTACGACCTGCTGCCGCCGCTGGAGACGGTGACGGCGAGTGGTACCATCCTCCGCGGCAGCGGGGTGTATTTCAAACTAAAGTCGTCGGAGCGGAACCTGCTGGAAGGGGAGCGGGACTTCGGCCTGGTGCTTCGCGTCCCTCGCGGCTGGCGCGGCGACTATCTGCATGTTCGCTGCGAAGCCGAAGGCATTTTACGCGGCATCGTCAGCTCACTCGATCAGCGGCAGCTTTGCGGCCAGCGGGACTTTTTGATTTCGCTCTACCTGGAAGGGGATACCGAGGCCCGCCGCGCGGCGGAAGATTTCTCCCGCGCGGAAGTTCAGCTCCGCAACGTCGCCCATGTCAAAGCCAAGGAAATCCAGCAGCGGGCGGCTGCTTCGTTCCCTTCGCAAATCGGTTTCTCCTCGAGTTCCGCGGCAACCACCATCCCCGCCGACTGGCAAGCCAGGCTCCTCTTCAGCCATCCTTCCCGTGCCTCCATCCCGAAGAAGCTGCCGCGGGAAGTGGTGCAGGCGGCCCAGGAATTTCGCAGCTCGCAGCAGGCTCTGTCGCGGCTCAGTGGGTGGAGCGTTTTGGCGACAACCAACTGACGACTCAATCCACAAACGCAAACTCGTTCGACATCAAGAGTGCCTGAATCAGCCGCTCGAATTCGATAACGCTAGGAGCGGACCCGAGAAAGCCAGCGGCTAGTTTCCGCTCGGCCTCGTCCGGCTGCCGCTGCAAGACTGCTTCGTAAATTCGCTCGATCTTCTTGGCGACCTCAGGTGCTTCGGCGATATCGCTGCGAACCAACACGCGTTCGGAGATCTGTTTCAGGAACGGCCCGTTCATCAGATAGAGGGCCTGCGGAGAGACCGTTGTCAGATCCCGCTGCGGGCTGCTGGAGTTGGGGCTGGGAAAATCAAAGACGCTGAAGATGCCGGGGAGATCCTGCCGGTCGATGAAGGAATACATCGTGCGGCGGGGGATGAAGCTCGCGCCGAGCAATTCCTCCGACTTGCCGCCGAGGCGGGAATCTAACTGTCCCGTGACAGAAATCAGTGCATCCCGCGTCGCTTCAAAATCTAGCCGCTGGCGGTTCGTCTTCCAGAGGAGGCGATTTTCCGGGTCCGCGGTGACACCCTCCGGCCGGTCGAGACTCTGCTGTTGCCACGTTGCCGAGAGCAGAATCTGGCGGTGCAATTTTTTCAGGGACCATCCGCTGGTGACAAGGTCGCTGGCGAGATAATCGAGCAACTCCGGATGAGTCGGCGGATCACTTCGCAGGCCAAAGTCGCTGGGAGTCCGGACGAGTCCGGTGCCGAAATGCCAAAGCCAGGCTCGATTCACGAGCACCCGCGCCGTCAGCGGATTCGCCGGATCCACAATCGCCTTCGCCATCTCAAGTCGTCCGCTCCCTTGTGTGAACGGATTTCGCTCCTTGCTCGCCACCGCCACGAACTGCCTGGGCACATGGTCCCCGGGCCGATAGGGATTCCCCCGCAAGAAGATCCGCGGCTCATAGGGCTCGTCATCGACGAGGACCATCGCACGGGGTGGAGCAGCCGGCGCGGTCATCAGCCAGGTTTCCACGTCCTTGAGCAGGCCTTGATAGACTCCTTGTGACGCCCGGTCGGGCAAAAGGGTCAGGAATCCCCAGCCAAACAAAAGCGGGATGTTGGCCGGGCATCCTTCCGCATAAAGTTCCTGACGCAGCTGTTCTTCGGCGTCGTCGGCGAGTCGCGCCGGCGGTGGCAGATTCTTCTCGCTGGCTTGCTTGAGTTGGTCTTTCCAATTGGCGTCGATCTTTTTGAACAGCTCGCCATAAACCGTGGCGACATCGCTTAGCGACGCGAGAGGCTTTTCAGCAAGTCCCTTCATCACCAAGGGACTTATGTCCCCTTTGTTCAGCAGGGCGATAACTCCTGGCGCTTTCTCGCTGAACTGTTCCGCGGGAACATCCGCCAGGACTTGCCACGGTCGCCAGACCGGATGTGGCGACGCGCTGGTCTTCTCCAGATAGTTCTGCCACCGCACGATCATGGCCGGATTGAGTTCGCCAGGGTCGGTCAGGATCATGAAATCTTCCACGGCGGGCTTTTTCCGGGCGGCATCGGCAGCCAGGAGATATTCCGCCGTGCGAGTTCGAGCACCATTCACAATCGCGGAGTGCTTCTCCGCCACGAACGCGTCCAGTTTTTGTTGCCTGCGATCCAACTCGAACGTGAACTTGGGATAGTCCTCTCCTTCGGTCGGCGGCGGCGTGAATTCGGGCAACACCAGCGGCTCGCGGCTGCTGCGGAGGATGCCGTAGAGGGAGTAGTAGTCGGCAGTGGGGATCGGGTCGTATTTGTGGTCGTGGCAGCGGGCACAGGTGACGGTCAGCCCCATCAGGCCGCGGGTGACCACGTCGATCCGGTCGTCCAGAATGTCATGCACGTTCCCCATGTAGTGGGGTCCTAGCGTGAGGAACCCCATCGCCGTCAGTGGCCGCTTGTCGTCGCCGAGGTCAAGCTGATCCGCAGCCAGTTGCTCGACGATGGAGCGGTCGAAGGGGCGATCTTCGTTGAGCGAGCGGATGACGTAGTCGCGGTAGGTGTACGCCCAGGGGTAATTCTTCTCCTCGAAGAAGACATAGCCCTTGTTGTCCGCGTAGCGGGCCACATCGAGCCAGTGGCGACCCCACCTCTCGCCATACCTGGGCGAGGCGAGCAAGCGGTCGACCAGTCGCGGCCAGGCATCGGGAGACTGGTCCTGCTCGAACTCGGCGACTTCTTCGTAGGTTGGCGGAAAGCCGAGCAAATCGAAGTATGCCCGGCGAATGAGCGTCCGTTTGTCCGCTTGTGATGAAAGCGAGAGCTTGGACTCGCTCAATTTCGCAACGACGAATTTGTCGATTGCCCCATCGCCGCCGCCGACGGAGGGTAGGGCCGGCTTCACCACTGGCTGAAACGCCCAGTGGACTTTCCAGGCATCTGCCGCTTTCACCGGTACTCCTTCCGGCCAGGGCAAACCAAGCTCCACCCAGCGGGTGAGCGCGGCCACCACCGCCGGCCGCAGCGAACTATTCGGCGGCATCTGCAAATCCCCTTCGCGGCGAATGGCTTGCACCAGCCGGCTCTCTTTCGCGTTTCCCGCAATAGCTGCCGGGCCGCTGTCGCCCCCTTTCAAAACGGCTTCTCTCGTATCGAGCCGCAGTCCCCCTTCCTGCTTCTGTGGTCCATGGCACGTAAGGCAATTGGCCGCCAGAAGGGGGCGGACCTGCCGTTCAAAAAAATCGAGCTGTTCGGGAGTGAAGCCCTTGGCTGGCCCATCCGCAACAGTAACCCGGCCGAATCCGAGGAGTACGGCACAAACCATCACGACTGTGGCCACAAGTAATCGCATGGCTCGATTCTACTCTGACGGCGAGACCAAATCAGGACTCCCGCCGGCTATATTGAGTCCCATGTCTCCCGCCTCCTCCGGCAATGCCAACTTCAACACCACGCGCTGGAGCCTGGTGGTGGCCGCTGCCCAGAGTCCCTCGCCGCAGGCGCGGGCCGCGCTCGAAGAGCTTTGTGGCAACTACTGGTATGCGGTGTATGCCTTCGTCCGCCGGAGAGGAGAGCAGGTGGACAACGCGCGCGACCTGACGCAGGAGTTCTTCTCGCGTCTCTTGGAAAAGGATTACCTACAAGCAGCCGACCGGGAGCGCGGGCGATTTCGCACTTTTCTACTCACGGCCGTGTCGCGCTTTCTGAGCAACGAACGGGAGCGGGCCTGCGCCCAGAAAAGGGGTGGCGACGCCATTACGCTGTCCCTCGATTTCGAGCGCGGCGAACAGCGCTATCAACAAGAGCCGATTGACCACTGGACGGCAGAGAGAATCTTCGACCGCCGTTGGGCGCTCACGCTGCTGGACCAGGCGATGGCGCAGCTCAAGCAAGATTATACCGACTCCGGTAAAGGGGGGCTCTTTAACGAGCTCAAAATGTTCCTGACCGGTGATTCCGGCGCTCCCGCCTACGAAGAATCGGGCAGGAGACTCGAAATGTCCGCCGGCGCGGTCAAAGTTGCCGTCCATCGTCTGCGGCAGAAATACCGGGAATCGCTGCGGCAGCTCATTGCGCAAACCGTGGCTGCGGAAGATGATATCGAAAGCGAATTGCACGTTTTGCTGGCCGCCCTCCGGGGAGATTAGGATTCTTCTGTAACCCGCGGCCAGATTTCCGTAAGAGAATGATGCCGAAAGTGAGTCCCGTCGGAAACTGAGTGACACCATGAGCCAAACCGCCACGTGCCCACGTTGCCAGTCGCCGCTCGGGGCTGACGCGCCGGAAGGGCTCTGTCCTGCCTGCCTGATGGCAGGCGGCATGGCCAGCGCTCCCTCCCCCGCCGGCTCCGCGGCAACGACCCCCTGGACCGACGAAAAACGGGCCGCGGCCATTGCCGATCTGGCACCTCACTTCCCGCAACTGGAAATCATCGAGCTGCTCGGCCAAGGGGGCATGGGCGCCGTCTACAAGGCGCGGCAAAAGCACCTCGACCGACTGATTGCCCTCAAAGTCATTCCTCCGGAAGCCGCCAAGGAGCCTGCCTTTGCCGAACGGTTCGCCCGCGAGGCCCGCGCCCTGGCCCGGCTCAATCATCCGAACATCGTCACTGTCTATGACTTCGGCCAATCGGACGGCGTCTATTTTCTGCTCATGGAATTCGTCGACGGCCTGAACCTCCGGCAGACAATGAAGTCGGGCAACCTATCGCCGCAGGAAGCTCTCGCCATCGTTCCCCACATTTGCGAGGCGCTGCAATTCGCCCACGACCAGGGGATCGTCCATCGGGATATCAAGCCCGAGAACGTATTACTCGACAAAACGGGGCGAGTGAAGATCGCCGACTTCGGCCTCGCCAAGCTCCTGACGCATTCGCCGCAGGATTTTACGCTGACTCACTCGATGCAAGTCATGGGAACGCCGCGGTACATGGCTCCCGAACAAATCGAGAAGCCGACCGAGGTCGATCACCGGGCGGACATCTATTCACTCGGCGTCATGTTCTACGAGATGCTGACAGGCGAGTTGCCAATGGGCCGGTTTGCCCCGCCGTCGCAAAGGGTGCAGATCGACATTCGGATCGACGAGATTGTGCTGCGATCGCTGGAGAGAGAACCCGCCAGGCGTTATCAACACGCCAGCGATGTGAAGACAGAGCTCGAGACGGTGAAGTCTTCGCCGCAAGTCAAGTCTCCCTTGGCTTCAGCCAATGTTCCAGCCCCGCTTGCGAACCTGCCACAAGGGACGGCCGGCCGCGTGCTGGTGGTTGCGATCATGCTAGTTTTCAGCCTGCTGATGGTCGGCGTCGGGATCATGCTAGGCGTGCTCCCACCTGTGCTGAATCTTTCCCAGAACGATACCGTGGGTTACTTCGGAGCCGCCTTCGGCTGCATCGTGGGGGGCATAGGGGGCCTCTTGGGCACGCTGAATACCTATCGTCAGATGGCAGCGAGGCCCGACTGGATGGAGGCGGAATACCGGACCTGGCTGGACCGGCTGATGCTGGGCTATCTCATCGTCGGTGTCGCCATGTTGCTGTTTGGCTGGATAGTAATCACCAACCCGGTGGGGCCTGCCGACCCCGACACCAATATCGGTCGTGGCGTGTTGATCCTGGGAGCGATCATTGTCTTTCAGGCATTTCTCTTCTTAATCTATCGGGCCACGGCGGGGAGGGCGACCGAAGCCAAACATCCGACGCATCCCGCCGCAAACATGGACGAATCCGAACTTGAGGAGGTTGCACGACAAGTTTCCGGCCCGGGAATGGGGCTCATGATTGTCGGATTTCTGGGCCTGGTGCCAAGCGTGCTGATCGTACTGCTCGCGATTGGGTCGGTCTTGACGAGGCTCGCTCACACCGGGAGCCCCGATTTTGCCTCCTTGGACGCTGCCGCCATCCTGGCGCAGGCCAGCGCTCCGCAGCCGACGGCCGACATGCCGATGTGGATCATTCTTGTGCCGCTCTTGATTACGATTCTTCAGCTTCCCACTTCCCTCCTCATGATCATCGGTGGCCGCAAGATGCGGCGACTGGAAACCTACGGCCTGGCGGTGACGGCCGGGATTTGCGCTCTGCTGCCAACCGGCCCGATCTGGATTATCAGCATGCCCATCGGCATCTGGGCACTCATCGTGCTTGCGGGTCCGGAAATTCGCGCGGGCTTTCGAGCGAAGCGGGGAATCTTTACGACAGCAACCAAAACAAAGATCCTTGCTGACATGGCCGCTCCGCCAATCCCCGCCAAGCCACAACCTGTCGACGAATGGAAGCTCGTCAACATCAAGCAGCAGCTCTTCTGGCCGGGACTCGGGTTAGCGGGCGGCGGCGGACTGGGGCTGGTGGCTTTTCTGGTCACTTGCTTGGGAGCAGGCATCTTTTCTTCCTTGGCAATGGTGGGGTCGCATGACGCAGTGCAAATCCGCGCGGCAGTCATTCTGGTCCCCCTCGCTCTCCAGATTCCTTGGTCCCTGTTCATCTTCCTGGCGGGCCTGAAAATGATACGGGTCGAAAGCTACCGGCTCTCACTGGCCGGCGCTTGGCTGGCGCTGCTCCCCATCAGTCCCGCAGCCCTCGTGACCATGCCGCTGGGCATCTGGGCGCTCGTTGTTCTTTCCAGCAGCGACGTGAGAGAAGCATTCCGGCAAAATGCGCTTGGCCGGAGTCAGCGATAGTCTTCCCGGATCGGCTGAAAAACATCCAGGGCCTTCACCGGCTGGTCCCCCGCCACGGCGCTGTGCACAATGCCGCCGGGAATCCGCCACATCTCGCCTGGCTTCAAAGTCCGCGTCTCGCCGCCGATGGTGAAGGTCAGTTCTCCTTCCAGCAGCATCCCCATTTGCTCGTGCGGATGGCTGTGCGGTTGGACGATGGCCCCCGGCGCAAATTCGACGTACGAAAGCATCATCTTCTCGCCAGCAGTCGTGAAGATGTCGACCCCGGGAAAAATGGTGTGGCGGGAGCAGTCCTGGCGAGAGACGTAATAGGGGGAGGACATTGAATTCTACCTGTGTTAGTTGATAACGGCTGGAAGCGACCAGATTCTTTCCAGTATACCGGGGGATCATCGCCTGGCCTCCAAGTCGCAGGGCCATCTGGCGGTACGCCTGCCGGCGATAGTCCCACCCGAACCGCGAACGGGGAGCCTGCTCGAGCCAGTCAAACAGATGGACGCACCAGAGATCGTCCAGTTCGCGGCGCGTCAGGGGCATCGGCTCGCCGGTCTCGGGGTTGCGGAGCAGGAATGGCCCCTCAGTCTGCGTCAGCAATTCATCCAGCGATCCCCGGTCCATCAAGCAATTCCAATACGCCAGCCGCTCCGCCCGGCTTCCGACCAGCTCGGCCAGCTCCTCCCGCCGGTCTAGTTCCAATTTGAACCCCTGGAACTTTTCCGTTTCATAAATGGAATGCAGCAGCCCGGCCCGGCACAAATCCTCGTCGCACCCGGATGCCTGCATCAGTTTGTAGACGCTGATCAGGTGGGCAAGGTAGTCTTTTGCGTATGGGCGATCTGCTCGATTCCCAGGTTGACCAGGAAATCAGTCAACGGCTTGAAAGTTGCGGCCATGGGGGCTCCTTCATCGAGAAGCAAATTGCGGCGTCAACAAATCAAATTGCCAAACCGTTCCGAACCCCGTTGGGGTTCGCAGACCATTAGAATAGCGAAGTGAAATCAAACCCTTACGAATCACCGAAGCAGGTTGGCTCTCAAGAGAAGGATACCGATGGCCCTAGCTCGGAATTTGTTCCGGGAGTGATCTTTCTCGCGATCGTATTGGGTGCCTTTTTCATTGTAGTAATTGCGGATAATTGGCGGGCAATTGTTTTCGCCTCTCTCTTTCCTGTGCCAATTGGCGCAGCGACTCTGATCTATTGTCGCCGATGGGGATTCTTGTTTTGGGGAGCAGCAGCGTTGCTCGAAGCGCTAATTCTATTTTCTACGGCAATCCGTTGGATGGAATCTGGATTTTCTTGGTAGGTTTGCGGGCGGAATTCCGAACTGAAATAAGGCTAATACCTCATCAAAATCTCCGGCACTTCCACCCCTGCCATCCCCGGAAAGCCCCCATCCGCAATCGCTTCGCCCAGCTTGCTCGCCGCTTTGAAATGACCATCACTCGGACGAGCGCCCGTGAGCTCGCGGGTGAGGTCCTGGCAGAGGAGGTCGGCGGCGGAGCGGATGACTTCGTTTTCTTGTTTAGCGGCGTAGAGGGCCGTGCAGAGCATGACGACGAGTTTTTGGGCTCGGCTGGAGACTTCGCTCATGCGGCATTGGCGGTCGGCTAGTTTGAGTTGATGCTTCATCATCATGCCGCTGATTTCTCGCGGCAGACGCTGCAGGCCGCGAGCGGCGAATTGGGCGTGGTCGTGGAGGCGCGGCGGCATGGAGGGAAGCTGGACGCTCGGCTTGAACGTGTACTTCTCGCGTAGCAGCCAGAGGGCGTAGGGCGGGGCAGCTTTGCGCAGGGCCCAGAGGTGGGCCGGGTTCACGAAGCTCGGCTGTTTGATTTTGGCGGCTTGCAGGGCTTTGCCTACCGGCGCGAAAAATTGCACGCCGTGCTGCTTGACGAGCGATTTGAAGAAGGCCATGCCGAGCATCTCCCCTTCCCCTTCGTAGATGCAGGGGGCGAGGTACTCGTGGACGTGGTCGCCGAAGATGTGGCCGTGCAGGAACGAGCGGCCGCCGTGCGTTTTCATGCAGAGCTCGACGGCGGCTTCTTTCTGCGATTCGCTGCCGAAGATTTTGGCGACGACGCATTCCATCTCGCCGCGGTAGCCTTCGTCGATGAGCGTGCTGCACCAGGCGACCAGGGCGTCGCACCCGACGATCAGGCCGGCCAGCCGGGCCAGGCGGCGACGGACCAGCTCCCGCTTCTCAATCGCCTCGCCGTACGTTTTGCGGAACTTGCCCCAGGGAATCATACTCCCCATCATCAGACGCATTGTGCCGGCGGCGTTGGCACAGAGGGCGATGCGGCCGAGATTAAGGCCGTGGTAGGCGATGGTCAGGCCGTTCCCCTCTTCCACTTTGAGTAGATTCGCCGCGGGAACGGGAAAATCCTTGAACTTGATGCCGCGGTTGTAGGTGTGCTTGAGGGCGTAGAGGCCGTACTTCACGAGCTGGAGCTGTTCGTTCTCCTGATCGGGCAAATCGGCGATCAGAACAACCGGCTTGTCGTCGATGAGGCAGACCAGGCCGATGGTGCGGCCGGGGACGACGTTGGTGATGAACAGCTTCTCGCCGGTGACATAGTAGGTATCGCCACGCAGGACGGCTTTCGTTTTGAGCGCGGTCAGGTCGCTCCCTGCCCCTGGCTCTGTGAGCGCGAATGCGGAGAGCCGTTCGCCGCTGGCGAGTTTGGGGAGATAGCGGCGTTTTTGCTCTTCATTGCCGAAGGTGCGGACAGGATCCACCGCGCCGATGCAACCGTGGACGGATGCCAGGCCGGCAATCGTGGGGTCGATCAGGGCCATTTGCGTGAGGAACGGCGCGAAGCAGCGGAAGGGAACTCCCTTGCCACCGAATTCGCGGTCGACAAGCAGACTCCAGTAACCGGCAGCGGCCAGTTCCTTCAGCACTTCTTCCCGTGTCTTGCCGTTTTCATCCAGTAGTGTCCCAGCGTTGCGATGCCGATGAACCACCGCAATCGAAGCATCCATCACCTGCTGCACGTCGGCTGGTGTTGTGACGTCCGCCGAATCAAACAGCTCCACCGGAAACCCCCGGTCCCAGACCGCCCGATGCACCGGACTCGCGGTCGTCTGCCGCCGTTTCTCAAACAGCGTCTCGACTTCGTCATCAGCCTTGTCGATGGCCCCGGTCCGGGTCGCTTCCTCGTCGCTCTTGCCCCCGAGCCGCATGGCGGTTTCGGCGAAGGAAGGGTCGGAGGAGGGACGGTTGGGGGAGGTAGTGGACATGGGGAGGAATTGCAGATTGCGGATTTCAGATTACCGATGGAAGAGTGGTTGAATTCTAGGCTTGCGCGGAAGTTCAAGCAAATCATGGGTCGTCTGCTGTCGCGGCCAGGGACGCGAGGACATAATTACCGCCGAGGAAACATGGCCATATTGACCGATTGCAAAACGATCCCCGAACTATTCGCCTCCCGCGTGCAGCAGAGCGGCAAACAGACCGCCGTTTGGTACAAGCGGGAAGGGGAGTTTCGGTCGCTGAACTGGTGGGAAGTCAGCCAGCGGGTCAGTTGCCTCGCGTCGATGCTGCAACAATTCGGTGTGCAACTTGGAGATCGGGTTGCACTATTGTCGGAAAACCGGCTGGAGTGGGTGCTGGCGGATTTGGCGATTCAGTCGCTGGGGGCGATTAACGTTCCCATTCACGCGCCGCTGACGGGGGAGCAGATTGCGTGGCAGATTATGGATAGTGGGGCGAAGGTCGTGCTGCTTTCTGGTCCTGCCCAATCCGCGAAACTGGTGACACTGAAAGAGGCGAACAGGGACCTGATCTTCGTTGAATTCGACACCGACCCCGCCCAGCCGTTGCCGCCGGGGGTGCTGCCGTCGCTGCTGGGCGGCATTCATTCATTCTTGCTGAAGCTGCAAGAGCACGGAAAGTCGCTACCGGCCGCTGCCGATCCTGGGCTCGATCCCTCCAGCGTCGCCACCATCCTCTATACCTCCGGCACCACCGGCGAGCCGAAGGGGGTAATGCTGACGCAGGCGAACCTCATCAGCAACGCGGTCAGCACCGTCGAAATGTTCCGAGCCGACGAAGAGCCTCCGCGGGATGACTACAGCGACAAGGTGCGGCTGAACTTTCTGCCGCTATCGCACATCTTTGCTCGGACCTGCGACCTGTATATTTGGCTGGTCGAAGGCTCGCAGCTCGCGATTGCCGAGTCTCGTGAAACAGTGATTGCCGACGCAGCCGCCGTACAGCCGACGTTCATGAACGGCGTGCCGTACTTTTACGACCGCGTGCGGCGGGGATTGGAAGAGAAGGGAGTGCTTAATTTTCCCGGCATCCTGCGACAGGTCCTCGGCGGCCGGATCGAGCAGTGCTGCAGCGGCGGAGCGGCGCTGCCGGAGCATCTGTTCGACTATTATTACTCGCAAGGCGTGCCGCTGCTGCAAGGCTACGGCCTCTCCGAATCCTCTCCCGTCATCTCCATCTCCACGCAAAAGACCTCCCGTCGGAGCTCCGCGGGAAAGCCGATTCCGGGAGTCGAGGTGAAGGTTGCGGAAGATGGAGAAATCCTGACCTGCGGGCCGCATGTCATGCCGGGCTACTTCAAGAATCAGAAAGCCACGGCAGAAATCATCAAAGAGGGCTGGCTCTACACGGGGGACTACGGCCGGATCGACGAGGACGGTTTTCTTTACATTACCGGTCGCAAGAAGGAAATTATCGTCACCTCCGGCGGTAAGAATGTCGCGCCGGTCTACCTGGAATCGCTCCTCACGCAGGATCCTCTGATCCTGCAAGCCCTCGTCATCGGCGACGACCGCAACTATCTGACGGCACTTCTCGTGTCGAACAATGATGCCTTGGTTTCAGAGGCGGCGGCTCAAGGAATCATTGTCGAACCAGGTGAGACTTTCTATTCGCATCCGCAAGTCACAGCCTTGGTGCAAGACCGCGTTAACCATCGTCTCGCCTGCGTTTCTTCCTTTGAGCAGGTCCGCAAGTGCACACTGCTGCCCGGTCCGTTTACGATTGAAAGGGGTGAGATGACCGCTAAGCTCAGCCTGCGGCGGAAGGTGATCGAGGCGAACTACGCGGCGGAGATTGAGGCGATGTATCGCAAGTAGTGGCAGAGGCTTGCCCCGCAGTTTCCCAGGCCAGTACAATGGACCGCGTTCACACGCACCTCTCCCGGCCCCTCATACGGAGATTCTTTCATGGCCACCGCCACCCTTCCTCGCCCCACCGCTACCGGCCCCAAGCTGCCGGAAATTCGACAGACGCAACTCTTCATCGGCGGCCAGTGGGTTCCCTCGCAAAGCGGCAAGACGTTTGAAACCATCAATCCTGCCACGGAAGAGGTGATCGCCAGCGTGGCCGAAGGAGATGCGGTGGACGTGGACCTGGCGGCGAAGGCGGCTCGGAAGGCGTTTGAAAGTGGTCCCTGGAGCACGATGGATGCCCGCGATCGGGGCCGGCTGATGAACAAGCTGGCGGACCTGATTGAGGAAGAGGGCGATGAGCTCGCCGCTCTGGAATCGCTCGACAACGGCAAGCCGATCCGCGATGCAAAAGCAGCCGACCTGCCGCTGACGATCGACGCTCTCCGCTACTACGCCGGCTATGCGGACAAAATTCATGGCCAGACGATTCCCGTTCGCGGCAACTACTTCTGCTACACGCGGAAGGAGCCGGTGGGGGTCGTGGGGCAGATCATCCCCTGGAACTTCCCCATGCTGATGGTCGCCTGGAAATGGGGGCCCGCTCTCGCCGCCGGCTGCACGATTGTCATGAAGCCGGCGGAGCAAACACCGCTCACCTGCCTCCGCATGGCTCGGCTGGCTCAGAAAGCGGGCATTCCCGATGGTGTGATCAATGTCGTCCCGGGCTACGGACCCACCGCTGGAGCCGCTGTCGTCAAGCATCCGGGCATCGACAAGATCGCCTTCACCGGCGAAGGGCTGACGGCTCAGATCATCATGCGGGAGGCTGCTCCAACGCTTAAACGGATCACCTTCGAGCTCGGCGGCAAGAGCCCGAACATTATCTACGCGGACAGCGACCTCGATGCAGCCGCCGCCGGGGCTCATTTCGGCCTCTATTTCAATCAAGGCCAGTGCTGCTGCGCCGGCAGCCGGGTCTATGTGGAGGAGAAGATTCACGACAAGTTCATCGAGAAAGTTGCCGCGATGAACAAGACCAGGAAGCTCGGCAATCAGCTCGATCCGGCGACCGAGCAAGGGCCACAGGTGGACAAGGCCCAATATGACAAGATCATGAAGTACATCGGCATCGGCAAGGAGCAAGGGGCCACGATGGTCTCCGGCGGCTCGCGGTATGGCGACAAAGGCTTCTTCGTCCAGCCGACGCTGTTCGACGGCGTCAAGGACGACATGGCCATCGCTCGCGAGGAAATCTTTGGCCCCGTGATGTCGGTCCTGACCTTCAAGGACACCGACGACATCGTGGCTCGCGCCAACAACACCTCCTTCGGCCTCGCCGCGGCGGTCTGGACCAAGGACGTCGGCAAAGCCCACTACCTCGCCAAGAAAATCAAAGCCGGCACGGTCTGGATCAACTGCTACGACGTCTTCGACGCCGCAGCCCCCTTCGGCGGCTTCAAAATGAGCGGCATGGGACGGGAACTGGGCGAAGAAGGGCTGCGGGCGTATACAGAGACTAAGACAGTGACGGTGGCAATGGGATAGGCCTGCTTAAGAGATAGTGCCATGATCAAATCCATTTTTTGGAGCATGCTGGCAGTGGCGGTCAGTTTGACCGCCGCGTTTGCACTGATCATTGCAATTGAATTAGTCAGCGCGGTCATCCATCCCGTGCCACCCGGCATGGATTTCAATGACAAGGAAGCCTGCACGGCCTTTTTTGCAAACTACCCACAGTGGTTGTTCGGAGTGGCTGCTGTGGCGTGGGGACTAACGGCGTTCACCAGTTCCTGGTTGGCCACACGGCTGGGTGCCTTTCGCCACTTCGCGCACGGAGCGGCAATCGGCTCGCTCTTGCTGGTGGCAGCGATCTTCAACATGCTGATGCTGCCGTATCCCTTCTGGTTTGAACTCGCAAACCTGGTACTCATTCCACTGGGAATTTTTTTTGGAATCCGTTTCGCGATGCCACCTTCCAACAGCCCACACTTACCACTGAAAGAGTCCGTTTGATGTCCAGGATTATTCTGTTTGTCATTGTTTTTTTGGCTCCATCTTTCGTCCTGGCCGAAGGGACAGCCGCTCCGCCTGAATCTCCCGGCATGCAACCCCTCTTCAACGGCAAAGACCTCGCCGGCTGGGACGGCGATCCGCGGCTGTGGAGCGTGAAGGACGGAGTGATTCGCGGCGAGACGACGGCGGAGAATCCCGCCAAGGGGAACACGTTCATTATCTGGAACGGCGGGACGACCAAGGATTTTGAGCTGCGGCTTTCATTTCGCAGCAACGCGACTAACAACTCGGGAATTCAGTACCGCTCCAAGCACATCACCGAAGGGAACCCCAGCAACAAATGGGTCGTTCGCGGATATCAGCACGAAATCCGCAACGAGAATAAGCTGCCGAATGTTTCCGGGTTCATTTATGACGAAGGAGGAAAGCGCGGACGAGTTTGCCTCGTCGGGGAGCAGGTGACGTGGGAGAAGGAGGGGAAGAAGGTGGTGAAGTCGGATCTGATCGATCAGGCTGGCTTCGAAAAGCTGTTCAAGCTCGACGACTGGAACGACGTGGTCATCATCAGCAAAGGAAGTCACATCCAGCATTACCTCAACAACGCGCTGATTATGGACTTCACGGACAACCATCCCGAATTGGCCCGCAGCGAGGGGATTCTCGCCCTGCAGCTTCATGCCGGAAAGCCGATGTGGGTAGAATTCAAGAACATTCGCTTGCGTGAACTGAAGTAGACCGGGTGTGCACCATGTTCCTTCGCTGCGTATCTCTGCTGCTCCTTACCGGCGGACTTGTTTGCAGCCCGGTTTTCGCGCAGCCGCGCGCCGAAAAACCGGCCGATGCGACTGCGCTGAAAGAGCACACCTGGAAAGTCGGCAACGACACCCGCGAAGCACTCGTTTATGTACCTGCAGAAGCCAAGGCCGGCGAGAAGCGGCCGCTCATTTTCGCGTTTCATGGCCACGGGGGACGAGCGGAATACTCTGCCCGGAAGTTTGCGTTTCACAAACACTGGCCGGAGGTGGTTTGCGTTTATCCCCAAGGACTGCCGACGGCGGTTCCGGTGATTGATCCCGAGGGAAAGAGATCGGGGTGGCAAAAATACGTCGGCGATCAGAAGGATCGAGACCTGGAATTCTTCGACGCCATGCTGAAAACGCTGCTGGCCGAATACAAAATCGACGAGCAGCGGATATATGCCGCGGGACATTCCAACGGTGGCTACTTCACGTACCTCCTCTGTGCCGCTCGCGGGGACAAATTCGCCGCTGCCGCGCCGGTTGCCGCCACAGTCTCGGTGCGGGACTTCAAGAATCAGAAGCCACTGCCGCTGTTTCACGTGGCCGGCGAGGCGGACAGGATTGTCCGATACGCTGGCCAAGAGCGGACGATGACGCAGGTCCGCAAGCTCAACGGCTGCGACAGCGAAGGAAAGCTCGCGGGCAAGTGGTGCACCGAATACCGCTCGGAAAAGGGCCCACCGGTCGTCACCTTCATCCATCCCGGCGGCCACGAAATCCCCGACGGAGCACCGGAGAAGATTGTTGAATTCTTCAAGGGGCAAAAGCGGAAAGAGTAGGCGGCGGACGGACGGGACGCATCCCAAAATGAGGCCGCGATCACCAGTCTCCCACGCTGCCGTCCGGGTGGTTTACCCGCTGCAAAAGCTCTTGTTCGAACGGGTGTTTCTTCACCTCGGCTTCGTTGATTTCGATCCCCAAGCCCGGCCGGGTGTTGGGGCGGACGATGCGGCCGGCTTTTTCGATAGTGAAGCCTTCGCTTACTACGTCCTGCCGCCAGGGGACGTCGTTGTGCACTGTCTCGCAGATGATGTAGCTCGGCTGCGAGAAGCCGAATTCCAACGAGGCGGCGGTGCTGACTGGGCCCTGCGGATTGTGCGGGGCGAGGGCGATGCGGTGGGCCTCGGCCAGAGCGGCGATGCGGCGGGCCTCCGTGAAGCCGCCACAGTGGGTCAAGTCGAGCTGGCAGATTTCGCAGCCGCGGGCGGCGAAGAGGTCGCGGAACTGGGCCAGGTGTGTCATTCGCTCGCCGGTGGCGACGGGGGTCGTCAGAGCGGCGTTGATCATGGCCAGCCCCTCAATGCTCTCGGGCCAGCAGGGCTCCTCGAAGAAGTACAGGTGATACGGCTCCAACGCTTTGCCGAACTTCAGTCCCATTGCCGGTGACGGGCGGGCGTGGCAATCGACCATGATGTCGATGTCCTCGCCGACTGCATCCCGCATCGCCTCCACCGCAGCGGCTGCGGCGCGGACTGGCTTGTTTCCTTCGATGGGCATGGTCGAAGGGACCGCCATGCTCTTGAACGCGGTGTAGCCGTCCGCCACGGCCTGACGGGCGAGGTCGGCGAACCGTTTGGCGTTGTCGACTGGCGTCTCGTAGAAATCTTCCATCCGCCCGCCACCGAGATGCGAGTACGTGCGGACGTAGTCCCGCACCGGGCCACCCCAGAGCCTACTGCACGGGACGTTCAGAACTTTGCCGACGATGTCCCACAGGGCGATGTCGAT